>Ga0256832_1000393_pt1 | contig 27575 bp, 20 predicted proteins | sample 134614metaG_FD_190534 | JGI IMG/M metagenome (GOLD analysis project Ga0256832, IMG submission 190534) | Hydrothermal vent microbial communities from Lau Basin, Pacific Ocean - 134-614 | ecosystem: Environmental > Aquatic > Marine > Hydrothermal vents | place: Pacific Ocean: Lau Basin | collected...
TCTACCGCCAAAATGACGGCTCTCTCTACTTTTTCGGCTTCTCAGGATGGAAACAAAAATACGTCACCGCCTTTTTCCCCTCTCTTCAGGGAAACAGCATCTTTTTTTGCAATACCCTCAACGATGCCCTTTCAAAAGGGCTGAAGCCAGATACAAAACTCTACATTTGGGGTAAAAAACATTTTCCCGATGTCGAAGCCTATGCACACAAACATCACACACCCATTGTCAGGGTTGAAGACGGGTTTATACGCTCTGTCTCTCTGGGCTCTGATCTGACAAAACCCTACTCCCTTGTTGCCGACAGCAGGGGAATCTATTTTGACCCTTCCAAAGAAAGTGACCTCGAACACATACTCAATACCTGTACCTTCAGCGACACCACTATCAGGCGGGCACAAAACCTGCAGCGCTACCTTACGGAAAAACGCATTTCAAAATACAACAGCCATCCGGACAAAAAGATCTGCCTCGAAGGGCTCCAGCCATCCCAAACCGTTGTGCTTGTTCCCGGGCAGGTCGAAGATGATGCATCCATCATCTTCGGTGCCGGCCGTATGACCAACCTGGCACTGCTTAAAGCTGCAAGAGAGAATGCACCCGATGCGTTTATTATCTACAAACCCCATCCCGATGTGCTTGCCGGCAACAGAAAAGGGCACATAGAGCGCCAAACCGCACTTCACTACTGCAATACCGTCATCACCGATGCCAGCCTTGACTCGGTACTTGACAGGTGTGACGAAGTCCATACCATGACCTCGCTTGTCGGATTTGAAGCCCTCATCCGCCACAAGAAGGTGTACACCTACGGGCTTCCCTTCTATGCCGGCTGGGGGCTGACCACCGATGCAGAATACTGCCCCCGGCGCACACGCTCTCTTACCCTCGATGAACTGGTTGCCGCAACCCTTATCTATTATCCGCGCTACATCGACCCCCATACCGATAGACTCTGTGAAATAGAGCTGCTGCTGCATAGTCTCGATAAAGAAAAAAGCCGTTACAATACCGACAGGATCTACCGGCTTTCCATCGACAGCCGGAATGCAGTGTCAAGAAAACTACAGCTTTTGTGGAGGACAGTTTCGGGTGAATAGCGTGGGTACAGTAAGCGGTAAAAACATCCTTTTCCTTCAGGGGCCCATGGGGACGTTCTTTAAAAAAATAGACAGTGCGTTCCGTAAACGCGGGGCAGTAACCTACAAGATAGGGTTCAACATGGGAGATCAGTTTTTTTCCCATGCAGACAACTACATTGCATTCAGAGAGAAGCCGCAGGCATGGGAAGCGTTTATCGATGCTTTTCTGACTGAACACAGCATCGATATGATCTTTCTTTTCGGCGACTGCCGCTTTTACCAGAAAACCGCCCGCCAGGTTGCCTACCAAAAAAAGATAGATGTCTATGTTTTTGAAGAGGGGTACATCCGTCCCCACTACATCACACTGGAAAAGTTTGGTGTCAACGGCTTCAGCCAGCTTCCAAGAGAGGCGGACTTTTACAGGGAACTGCCCCATCAAGCGGTACCCGAACCCGAACATGCAAAGCAGAGTAAAACAGACATGATCTTCTCAGCTTCACTCTACTATGCATTTTCAAACCTTTTTCATCAGCGTTATCCACACTATATCCACCACCGGGACTTCTCTGCCGTAAAAGAGCTCTTTTACGGTATGAGAGGCATAGCAAGAAAAATACTGTATGCTTACACAGAAAAGCAATACCATGCCATGATTACCGGAGAGCTTTCCAAAAAATACTTTTTTGTCCCCCTTCAAACCCACAATGACTTTCAGGTACTGCAACACTCCAATTACCGATCGATAGAAAAATTCATCATTGAAGTTCTCGAATCTTTCGCACACCATGCCCCCAAAGAGACCTACTGCATTTTCAAACACCACCCGGTGGACAGAGGCAGAAAAAACTACAAAGCGTTCATTATGGAACAGGCTTCCCTGCTCAACATTGCAGAACGCATCATCGTCATACACGATACCCACCTGCCCGACTGCCTCAAACACGCCATAGGTACCGTCACCATCAACAGCACGGTCGGTCTAAGCGCCATCGGCCACCATATCCCCACACTTGTACTGGGCAATGCCATCTACGACATCGAGGGGCTTACCAACAAAGGAGTAAGCCTGAAAAGGTTTTGGCACCAGCACAAAAAACCCGATGCCGAACTCTACATGAAATTTAAACAGTACCTCATCGAAACCACACAGCTCAACGGGAGTTTTTACGGGCTGATGCCGAAGGAACTGCGATGATCATTTGTTGCGCATGTATGACTTTTTCAAACTTCCGGTGATGTCATACAGGCTGCATAAGTAATTGTTTGTACTCCTCCAATTTTTTTTTAATAAATTTGCCGTTCGGTCTTCCGTTATGCGCGATACACATTAATTCATATGCCAGTTTGATGTTTGTTTTTTCCAGTGCAATGGCACTGTCTCTGATCGTATCAATCTCTTGATTATTGTAGTTTTTCAAATGTTTGTTTAATGTAAAAACCGGACGTGTTTCATCATATACTGAATCAAGGTACCTACTCTTGAAATATTCATACAGACTGTCTTTATGGAACTGACATTCTTTATCAATACCATGCCGCCGCCACATTTCATTCCACAAATGAACCGATCTCGCATTTGAAAGTATATTTTTGCCAACTGTTCCATCAATAAACCTGTCCCACTCCCACCAGTTGACTGCACAATACACTTCAGGTTTGGCAACATGCGCATTGAGTCCGTATTTTTCAACAGCTTTTTCAAGAAGTTTCGGCCCTGTCTCGCCCCATTTTATTTTATTTTTATCTTTTTGTGCAGCTTCTTTATAGCAAAATGCCATAATTTCTGAACCTTTAGGCACTCTTATCACACCATTGTTGGGTTCCTGAAGTATATATTCGCTTACAGGGTTTTTAGGCCTCTGAGATGAAAACACATATTCCTGTTCACTATCAAAAGGCTCCAAACAGATGTTGTCCATATCTACCCAATAGCCTCCCTTTTCAAAAAGCAGTTTGTATCGGAACATATTCGCGAATCCGGCATAACTGTTATGGTCTTTATATTTAAATATTTTATCTGAGGCGATTATTTCGTTAGCATCTTTAACGATTGTACCTTGAGGAACTTCTGCAACCTCACCGTACGTATAAAGATGAAAAGCATGCCCCTGTTTTATAAAAGAAACAATGCACAGCTTTTCCATAGTGGAGAGTCTGCTGCCTATCCAGAGGCTTTGAATAATGGGGAGTTTTGTCATTTGCTGAAACCTTGCCGCTAATGTGTTGTCATAAATTCCGGTTAACTAAAATTGTACCATACATGTTTGTATGACAAAACATATACAAAACTTTTTTTCTGTATACTTTGGGTATCTTAAATTAAAAGGATGAGAAATGAAAAAACTACTTTTAGCTGTAGTTTCAGCAGGACTAATGGTAAGTAGTGCATTGGCATTTGATGGAACAGTTACAGCTGTTATTGTAAAACCAGATGGTAGTGTAAAAATTGGTATTACAAGCGCCGATGGCCAAACTTATTTAAGCAAAGGACTCGGTACAGCAACAGCAGATGGTAAAAAAGCTATGTTGGCAGCTGCAATGACAGCAAAAGCAAGTGGAAGTACTGTTGAAGCATATGACAATGGAACAGACTGGACTTTTTTTAAAATAAAATAATGCAAATAGTATACCTCCGAAAAATCGGAGGTATATAAATATGGTTTATTTAAAATCATTTTCTTAATTACGAAAATTTACTGTTATAAATAAGTATATAGTTTAACTACCTTCCCCCACTCCCCAGTAGACAGCACTTTTTATCATAATTTAAAAATAGGTTTATTTTGTTTGATAAATATATGCTTTCATTTGTCGAATTTCTTCTGCTAATTTTTCTATTTTTCTATTCTGTTTAATACCAATAGTCATTAATGCTTTTAGTACTCTTTCAACTGAAATATCAGAAGAATTAGAAGAGCTTATATCTACAGAATCCTTAAATAACTTTTGATTTGAACCTAAAAACTCTTTTGAAATTTTATCGTTCACACTATCATATTCTTTAATAATCTGAATTCTTTTTTGATAAGGAATCAATCCATAATTTTGAAAATGTTCCTTTTCAAAATCTTGAAAATATTGGTGTATGAAATGCTGTATAGAGTGGTCATGTATATTATTGTCTGCCAGTTCACGGACTAAAAATGCCAACTCCAATCCCTCGCTTGTCAATCCTTTATTTTCACCCCAGCCATCATCATCAACTTTATAATTAAAAGATTCTGTATTCTCTAAACCTATTGCTGATAAAAATCCAGGAACAAGTCCATCTTCCATATTTCTTTTCTCAAAAGGTATGATTTTGATTTGGTCCTTTCTAATGTATTTTGTCCATTTTTGCAAATGCTCATAATAATTCTCAATTTTATATTTTTCCACATAATCATCAAAAGAATTAAAACGTAAATCCTTAAAATGCCACTGCTTCCAAGCAGACTCTAAATATAGATCTTGCCTTCTTAGATAAACATAAGCATAAAAATTATCTGATATTCCATCAAACCATTGATTTAATAATTTTTCTTTTTTAAAAAACAAATCTTCATAGCTAATAATTATATTGTCACAATTATACTCTTTGGCTAACGCGATCTGATTTTCTATAAAATGCTTCATATCATCATGATTTTTAATTTCATGAAAAACCTTCTGATGATCAATACCACTTGGATTATACAAATACCCTTGTTCTCTTAGCGCCAAACTATTTTTTTTCAATACCCGTTGAATAGAGCTGCTTCCTGTTTTTGGCTGACCAAGATGAAAATGAATTTTTATCATCTATTTTTCCTTTTTGACAAGCAGTTTCAGCCTGCTTATTCTTAATTTATCTACAATATCTGTAAATGTTGCTTTCGTTGCAGCATTATGCTGAAATCTGTTATTGTAATTATTGAGATCAAGTTTTTCTATGGAATTTTTCATCTCATGATACACTGAAGAAAGTTTTAAAACACCTTCATCCAAAGCAACTTCCTCCACATCATAAATCCTGCGTTTACAGATATACAATGCCCATGCGATTACCGCCAAACGGTTTGAATCACCAAAGTTTGCAAAAATTCCGCATCTTGCCGGTTCTTTCAATAGCGAATAATCTTTCAGTACCGCTTCTATCTCTAACCGGTTTTTCACCGGCCAGTCCACTTCATCTGAATCAATAATCCAATACAATTCATATGTATCTTCAAACATCATGGTATAAAGACTGTACCAAAGATATATCTGCTCTTTGGTACCGCTTAAAAACATATAGACAGCACTGCTCTCTTCTGCCGGATTTTCATGCCACAGTTCTTTATACATTTCCACGACATCGCCCGATAGCGGACAGGCATACCAGTCGATGCAGGTATGTTTCTCCAGCCTGTCAGGCATGGCGGCATACACGGCAACATCTGTACCTTCATCAACACTTTTATGGAATGCTGCATCAAAACTTTTATCATCAAAATAGTAAAACGCTTTATCAAATTGAGATTTGTCTATAACCCTGTCTGACAGGTTCCATAACAGATCGAATTCCCATATCTTATGCAAATGCTGTAATGCCATACCAGCCAATATCTGTCCATTCTCAAAACGCTTATCCTCACATACAACTATACCTGTATTGCTTTGTCTCTCCAGGTACACCTGTACCTCCTCATGAAAAGCATATGGGTAATAGAAGATAACCCTGTAGGATACGTCCAGCTGTTTCCATATATTCTCAATACCCAATTTGACCAAAGAGTAGTCACCCTCGTGAAGTTTGGGTAAAATGATTACTGCCGTTTTGCGTGTTTCCTTCATTGTCTTCACAAAGTGATCCAGTGTATCGGAAACTTCATTTCGCAGGGCTGCCTGTGATCTTTCAGACGCGTTCCTCAGGTTTTCAACCTCCTGGTAATTGTGTGCTGCTTCCGTGACTGCCAGGGCAATGGCTTCAAGGCTTTCCATAACCTGCCAGGGGTGATAAGACGGATACCCTTCAAACGCATGTTTGTGTGCCATAAGAGGAACACCGTATGCCAAGGCTTCACCTGCTTTGATTTTGAGTCCTGTACTGAAAGTCATAGGTACCAATGCAATATCAAGCTGGCTGTAAAAGTCGTCTAACGATTCTACACGTCCAAGCTGTTCCACAAACGGGTGTTTCACATCTTGCAAACCTTTACACATACTGCCTGCCAGAAGTATTTTAACCGGTACCATATATTTCTCAAATATAGGCAGTGCGACATCCAAAAAGGCTTTGGTATTCACGAGGTTAATATTGTTATAGGCGCCAACGATACCTACTGTCAGGTAATTGTTTTTCAGATAAGGCGCCTGAAAAGTGAACCTTTCGTGTGCTTCCACATGCAGCATGGTTTTGACTGCCACATCGGTATGTATATGGTAAATCTTTTCTTCACTCTCTTCTTCCGTATCAAACACAATACCTTTTGCCCGCAACGCAGTCTCTTCTCGTTCCTTTGCCTCTTTCCGTGCAGCGTCGTAGTCGTATTTGTCCAACAGGTTATGAAAAAACTCCGCTTCCTCATGCTTGATTGCCCAGACAATATTGGCACGCACAAGAGCTTTGGTCTCCTCTTTCTGAGTCGTATGAAAAAACTCTTTTTGAATACCGTGCTCTTCCAGAAGCTCCCCTCTGTTACTGAAACGGTCATGGGTATCAAGCACTTTGAGACAACTTTCCGGTACACATTCCAAAGCCTTGGAAAGCCAAGAATAGTTTACAATCATGGCATCGAAACGATTGACAGAAGAGAGCCAGTTGAGTTCCCGTTCAAGCGCTTCGTCCCACCATTCGTCTATGGTATGGTTGTCTCCTTTTGCAGAAACATGTAAGGGTACAGAAGGGGTGACTTTGTAAACATAGTCCCACTGTTCATGCATGACCTGTAGCGCTTTTTTGGGGTATTGATTCCGCCAGTCACCCTCTGAAGGATAATAGACAAAATGAATGATCGCGCCTCTTTGTTTTAAAGCATCACATACCGAAAAAACCCGTTTTCTGTTTCCATGGTCAAGCGGCCAGGTAGGCGTAGGGGAAACAACAAGGATTTCAGCTCCGTCAAGTCTCAGGGTGTTATGCATGGCGAGAGTCTTCCAGCCCTTCAAAACCAGACAATGAAAGCCGCGTAATCGTATAGATGGCAGAAAGCTGCCACTTGAATACTTGAGGATCATCTGTCGGATATGTCAGAGCACGTATATTTCTGTTCTGCGGTTCCATACTGTTAATATACCCTATGAGGTTCTCCCAGTCACTGCCAAGGTAGCGTACTTGTTCTTCCGGCTTCATCAAAAAATCTGAAACCGCCTGCCATGAGGCACGTTTTCTAAACCAGGGCTGCTGTAATCGTTTTTTCTCCACAAGATGGTCTACTCTGGCCTCCGGCTGATAAACAATCACACCATTATCTGATTTTATCTTCTCAATCAAAGCGCTCTCTTCATTGCTCAAGAGGACTGCACCGCTTCCTTTGCGTCCCAAGTTGGTTTGAAATCCGCCATGTTTCAGCAACGTTTCTTTTCTAAACGTGATGTTGGCACCGGCAAACCACTCCTCCTCGTTGGCAATACGGCATCTACCGCCCCAGTTGACCACTGAAACATTGCCAAGGAGTTCATCTCCCAGCCATGAGGGTCTTTCTTCTTCCCATAGTGGGTCTATTCTTCCCCCTATGACATCGGCTGATTCAAACTGTTCGGCTGCTTCAAGAATTTTTTCCAGCCACCCGGAAGAGGCAATGGCATCATCATCCATAAACGCGACAAACTCCCCTTCGGCTGCATTGGCAGCGACATTGCGTGCATTGGACAAACCCGGTGTTTTTTCAATGATGTATGAGAGGTTTTCATTTTCCTCATAATGCTCTTTAACCTTTTGCGCCGCTTCAAAATCAGGAGAGTTGTCTATAACCAATATTTCATAGTCCTGTTTCGGCAGTGTTTGTGCTTCCAGGCTGGCTATGGCCTTATGCAGAACGTCGTATCGGTTATAGGTACAGATGACTGCTGATATCTTTTTCATGATCCTGCCTATTTCACAATCAATGTTGAAAATGTTACTGCAAGTTCCCTGGTATCGTTGATGTTCGGATCCAGCTCTTTAGGTACATAGGCGGCAGGTGCTTCAAATGCCAAACGCGTAACACGTTCATAACCGCTCGCCTCCAATATGCCATGGTACACGACACCGCCACCCGCCTCGGACTTTGTCATATCTATTTCATTGCCATTGTCGTAACAGCGTATGCTTTCGAGCAGTTCAGGTTTTATGGCAGAAGGTAAATGAAGTTCAAACACTTTTTCTTCTTCTCTGTCAATGGGAATATCAAAATAGAACTTCTGTTTTGTCCACCTGAATGCCTTGCCGTTCGTGCTTGTTTCTGTCGGGTGAAATCCTTCATCAGGCAGCAGCGTATCGTTTGCTTTGACACTATAGTGCTCTTTGAGCATGCTTTGACGCGTCAGCATACCGCTCTCTATGACTGCACTGTTGAGTTTTTCAAACTTTTCAAAATCCTGCATACGTGCCATCAGCTTTTCTATGAGAACTTCCTGTTGAGCTATTTTTTCTATAAGATGTCTATACCATGTTTCAGGTTCATTTTCAACCAGTTCGACAAGGTCATCTATTTTTTGCTGGAGGTACTCGGAGTTTTCTTCAAGAATTGCATTGTACACGTATTGATCCTCTTCTTTCATTTCATAATATTCTAACCAAAAGAGTATAAAAAGCAGGATTGTGGCGCATATATCATTACTACCTTTGTTTATTGTGTAAAGACATATATTAGTACATATTAAGATATCAAAATCATATCAATTTCTCAAGTCAATTTTATGGAATTATGGTCACCCTATATCTACAGTTTATACTGTTGAACGAAGTCCCTATTTTGGTATCCTCTTACACTCTCCCCCATCCATACATCCATCATGCTACCAACATCAATAGCCATGCCTCCTGCCTTTTTTATTTTAGAACAGTATATTTTTCCAAGGATACCTGCACCTACCAAAAAAAGCATACCTCTTAAATCAGCACTTTCAATTTGTTTAATTATGGCATTATAAACATCAGGAAAATGATTTTGATTCGGTGTCTTTCTAATATTCACAGCTTGTGGTGGTATATTTAAATTTAACCCTTTCTTTACATCAAATTTTTGAACGAATAAATCTAACAACTCCGGATAACAGGTTATTACAGATAATTGTGTAGTATTATTTAATATAGTTTCTATATGTTTTCCAATATCGATATGTATATGACTATTTACAATAATCTTTTTTTTTAATATATCCTTTTCACTTAATAAAATATCCAAGATAGATAGATAACCAGTAAAACCTCGTACATCTAATTCTTCACATACTGAAGAATCAACTTTTTTATATATATTGTTCACTTGTTCATATGTTGGTAGCCCTATTATATCAGAATCAAAAACTGCGGTAAGGATTTCTCTATAAATTTTTTTATAATCTGTATTAATAAATTTTTTATTTCCAAACATTAGAGCAAAAATTTTTTTTATACTCTCATTTGCCAAATAATTATATTCATTATAATATTTACCCCAAAATAATATATTACCTTCACCATCTCCTAATCTTATTAATGAAAATGCTTGTTTTTTAGAGACTAATTTTACTAAATGATTTATTTTTTGTGTTATATCTTGGCCTATATTTTTATTAAAAAATTCTGTTCTAATAAGATAGTTGGAATCTTCCAACTGTTTTATATAATTTTTAAAATCGTCACATGTATTTGACATTATCTTATCCTATGTTTATTAGTCTATACTCTTATAAATATTAATATATTTTTCAATCATTGCGATTAAACTATAATCATCTTTGTAATTCTTCAAATATAACTCTTCATCAATATTAAAGTAATTTTGAACCGACTTGTAAACAGGGTACGAAACCTGCCCTAGCATCTCATTTGGGAATAATACTTTTTCTTCTTCATTCAAGGTACTTTCCCCCACTCTTTCCAAGATTCTGTCAAAGAGTTCAAATAGTATCTCGTTACTGGGATGGTTGAAGATATGGAAAAGTTTTTTTCCCATCATCCTCTCTTCAATGTAGTCGGACATCTGTATATCTGTATGGGTTTCACGCTCTCTTAAATCTTTGAGTGACTGGTCAATATTTTTTTTAATCTCCTGAGGAGTGTAAAAATTCTCGTCTTTTATTTTTTCTACCATATCTTCGACACTCAACCCCTCTTTGAAAAACTCAACAACATTGCGGTCATGATAGTCAAAAGGCTCAAAAATCTTTTTACCTGTAATATCTTTTAGATAAAAAGCCTGAGGATGATATCCAGTAAAGTAGAGGTTTGGAAAAGAAACAGAAACAGCATGCTGAGAAAGATATTTTTTAATGTTTTCTGATGCAAATGCACCAAAATGTAATTCTAAAATAGGTTGATGTAAAAAAATATCACACTCTTTTATTTTATTGTGGATATATTCTGTATCTTTCTCTTTCCAAAGGTGCACAGGTTTAACATCCAATATTTCATACTTATGATTTAACCTATCAAGCTTTTGAAACATAGCTCTTAAAGCATGGCTCTGACAATTTGCCTGTATAAAAACTTTTAATTTTTTTTCTTTCCTAAATGAGTGCATAGATTAACCTAATCTTTTAAAAGCTGCAATAACATTCTCATGTCCACTAAATTGTACAGCATACATTTTAAACAACTGTTCAGCTTTCTCCTTCTCACCCATCAAGCCATACATTTCCGCTTGATGAAAATACGCCCATGGATTATTGGGGAAATTCTTCATTGCCTGTTCATAAGTATTCAATGATTGATTATATTGTTTCAAATGTTTATAAGCATTAGCCAAAGCAAGGTACACATTAACATTGTTTGAAGATCTCTGCACAAGAGGTTCAAGTAGTGTTACCGTCTGGGAATGATCCTCTTGTTTTATATGTCTTAGAACACACCTATCCTGAAAGTTTTGCAGTTTCTCTGCAAAATTTGGTATGTTCTTTATTTTGGTATCCAACTGTTCATTCGCTTCACGATACAGTTTGAAATCCAAAGCATTCTTTTCCAGCACAATCTTTCTCAAAGAAACATCCAATTGATCAAGAAGTTTTTCTGCTTTCTCTCCAACTGTCACTTCAAAACGATTGTCTGTCACATTTCTTCTAATGTAGGACAGGTCAATACCCGGGAAAAACGCTTTTAAATACTCTTCAAAAACCACCATCGACTCATCGTAACGGTCAACCACACCAATACACGGTGTCTGTTTTAAGTTTTCCAGTGCAACGGTAAATTTTTCATTCATCTTTGAAGGTGCCGCACCTCCGCCGGAAAGGAAAATGGTTTGCACATTGCGAATGGTTGCAGGAGCGTCATCCTGCATATACCACGCCACATAGTCTTCAAAACACAACTCTTTTGCTTTGATGGCACCCTGTGTTGTTGCCGGCATCTGTTTTTTTTCAAAACTGTAAACCGACCGTATCCTGTCAACCGGATGTCTCAGAAAGTAGACCGGATGAAAAGAATACTTTTCTGTATTTTCCGGCATAAAATAGATACTGTGACTTGAAAATGCTTCAATTTTCGGATGCTTGTCAAAGTATTCCGTCAAATAGGACATCTTCCCTTTTCTTAACGCTTCATCTTCACGGTGATCAACAAATGCATCTTTAAAAAAATGGCTCAAAGCATCATCAAACGATGAACCGGCATTTTTAAATATATGGACATGCAATAAAATATTTTTCATCATTTTCTCTTTTTTCACTACTTTCTTTCAAAATCATCGTCAATCCTGACAATATCATCTTCTCCGGTATACTCCCCAACCTGTGCTTCGATAAGCACAACCGGGATCACTCCGTCATTGGAAAGACGGTGCACCTCACCCATCTTGATGTAGGTGGACTCGTTGGGGCGAATGATCTTTGTTTTCTCCCCTACTCTGACCGTTGCCGTGCCGCTGACAACGATCCAGTGTTCATTACGGTGATAATGCTTCTGCAGACTCAAACGCTTCCCAGGTTTGACAACGATACGTTTGATCTTGTAGCCCGGTGTATCTTCGAGTATCGTGTAGGTTCCCCAGGGACGATGTGCGGTAAGGTGAATGTGATGCAGCTGACTGTTCTTCCGTAGCGTTTGGACCACCTGTTTTACTTTCTGAGAAGAACCTTTTTTGGAAATGAGCAGCGCATCCCCCGTATCGACGACAATCATATCTTCAAGGTCAACCGTAGCGATCTTTCGCGTTGTACCGTAAATAAGATTGTTGTGCGAATCGATGCCGATATGATTTTCATTGAGGGTATTGCCGTCTTCGTCTTTAGGCAGTTCTTCATAAAGGGCATCGAAAGAGCCGACATCAGACCACGCAATGTCAGCAGGCACGACTTTCACACTCTCAGATTTTTCCATGACTGCATAATCGATGCTCTCTTCGGGGATGGCCAGCATCTCTTCATAACCTATGCGTATCTGTTCTCCCTTCTTGGCACACTCGAACGCTTTTTGGGATGCTTCGTATATGTCAGGAGCATGTTTTTCCAGTTCTTTAAGGAAGAATCCCGCTTTAAACATGAACAAACCGCTGTTCCAGAGGTAGAGCGTGTTCCGGGTTCCGGAATCTGGGTTCCGGTAGTTGGCTGACAGGTATTTTTCAGCAGTGGCTTTGTCGGGTTTTTCATGAAAGGCTTTGACATCAAAACCATCCGCTTCGATGTATCCAAAGCCGGTCTCTGCAAAATCCGGCGTAATGCCAAAAGTTACAAGGTTGTTTTCTCTGGCAAGCGCTTCTGCTTTTTGCAATACTTTTGCATAGGCCACTTCATCTTTTATGAGATGGTCAGAAGGTGTTACAAAGACTATTTCTTCCGCTTCACAAGCCAGGCAGGCCAACGCAATAGCCGGTGCCGTATTGCGTCCGACAGGTTCAAGCAGATAGGAGCTGTTCTTTTCCCCAAGCTCTTCCATTTGATCCAATGCAAGGAAATATTGTTCCGTGTTAGATACAACAAGCTGTTTCTGACATACTTTTGCATTCCGCTCAACAGTCAGTTGAAACAGCGACCTGTCATCAAAAAGTTTGACGAACTGTTTGGGCATCAGTGTTCTGCTGATAGGCCACAGTCTTGTACCGCTGCCGCCGCACAGTATGATATTGGTCATTTTTCTTCCTTGAATTCATTGAATACATGCGCCATTTTTTCTTTGGCATTCTGTACAGAAAAGTGCTTCCGGCAGTACGAAAGGGCGCTTTTCGCAAACTCGTCTGACAAAACATCATTACGGTAAAGTTCAATAACGTACTCCGCAAACGTTTCCGGTTTATCGGCTATGCGCATGGCTCTTTCGGCATCTGTCAGTCCCTCAGCACCAATCGGTGTCGTGACAATCGGCATTCCTTTGTACAAAGCATCGACGATCTTTCCTTTAATACCCGCACCATAACGTAACGGTGCAACCACTACTTTGCATTTTTCATAAAACATATCAAGGGTTTTGTCATCTACATACCCGGTTACAATCACATTTTCACTTGCAAGACCCACTATTTCCTCCGGTGCATTGGAACCGATGATATAGAGTTTTATCTCCGGAAGCTGCTGTACGATCATAGGCCATATTTCCTTTACAAACCATATCATAGCATCAATATTCGGAGAATGCCCAAAACCGCCGACAAACATAATATCTTCACGTTCACTTGCTGTATGCTCTCTTTGGTTGAATGTATCATAGATATAAAGGGGCACGACATCTACCGAAGCATCAGGGTCAATGCGAAGAATTTCTTCTTTCTCCACAGTGGAAAAGAAATAGGAGACATCACAGCGGTGTATGAGATCCATCTCTCTTTTCTGCCACTGTCTGCTGCTTTCAAGATACTTCCCGTCACCTTTAACCGTATATTCTCTTGCTTCTCTCAGGAAATGGAGGTCGTGCCCCATGTAAATTATCTTCGCATCACTGTATTTACGGATCGTATCGACATACTTTACGGCTATATGGGGTCGTGATATGACTGCATAATCAAAATATTTGCCATGCTCTGCAAACCACTCTTTCCAATGGTTTGCATACCAGTTTCCATGCAGAACTTCTATACCCAGTTGCTGCAATGCATCGAGATAGGGTGTATCCGGATAATCGTAAAAGTTATCTCCGATAAAATGGACTTGAATATTGTTTTGCGACAGTATTTTTAAATATTGAAACGTTGCTTTCGAACCGGCATCCTGGTCATAGTGCGGCAAATAATGGTCTACATAAAGCAGATGACGTTTAGAAGCAGACCTGTCTCTGGCCAGAAAAATATCTTCGGCATTGGGAAAATGCTCTTTTTCAAGTACATGCTTCCACTTGTTGTAAAATTTTTTCTGATTGGAGACCTGGTGCTGTTTGATGCCTGCACCAATGTCTGTACCGTTGGATATGCCTTCATAATGTACCACAATCGATTTTGGCTGATACAGTGTCCTGTATCCACGCTTTCTTGCTTCGAACGCAAGATCGGTATCTTCATAATATGCCGGAACATAGCGATTGTCAAATCCTCCTATTGCTTTCCACAGGGAGGTGCGAACCATCATGGCAGCCCCCGTAAGGTAGTCCGCCTCCTTAACATAATTGTATTCGGGCTTATTCGGATCATCCAGACGGCCGAAATTCCAGCCGCTTGCATCCTTCCAGACAATGCCACCGGCTTCTTGCTGCCGGCCAGACGGATAGACAAGCCTGGAACCTACCATTCCGATATCATCACTGGATTCAATAAGTTCTACAAGCGAAGAGAGCCATTGGGGCTGTACATTGGTATCGTTGTTTAAAAAAAGCATATACTCACCTTTTGCAAAAGCGGCTCCCCTGTTACAGTTTTTGAGAAATCCACAGTTTTCGTCATTGACTACAAATGTAATGTTTTGTAAATAATGCCTGATTTCCCGGGCAGCCGGATCGGGTGAGTTGTCATCCATCACTATAATTTCGTAGGGTATGTCCCTGTCTGTATTTTCAATAATGCTTTGAATGCACGCCAGGGTATATTTTTCCTGGTTGTATACGGGGATAATGATGGAAACTTTCGGAATATCACACGCAGGCGCACAAAGCAGTAGATCATCCGTGATCTCATAGGTTTCGGGGTCTGTTAAAACAAGATCATTAAACCCCACTTTTCCCCTCATGGCGTCAGGTTCAATACGGTATTTTTCATATTTTACATAATGTTTCAGCGGCGGTGTTTTATGATCATCAAAAATATTTTCCCTATACCACCGATTGTCAAACCAGGCAGCAGGGTTTCTATCTTCTTTCCAGCCAAAAGTCATGTAATGCGTGTAGGGGTCTGCACCTGCTGCCTGAATATCGGGATACTGCTCTAAATAATATGATGCATCAAATGCTTCTTCCAGTAACATATGGAGATGCTCATTCAAAGTAAAAGAGCTGGAAGAACGGGTACGCTTGACCATCGTATTGAAATCCGAAACAAAACTTTGTTGTAAATGAGGCAGACTCTCTTCATAGTAAGCGACATCCTGCCATACTTTGTCTCTCAGCCCAGAACGGTTTGTTTGAACGCTGTCATACTGCTCAAAACCGGGATCTCCGGCAATCGAAATCTTCTTTTTTAGCTCCGCAAGATCAATATGGCTGTTACTATTTTTTAGTGTACTTCCCAGCATAGAAGCGACCGTTTCCAAAAAAGAGCGCGGATCAGAAACAATGTTTTCATACGCCATAATACTATGTTCAAATTCGGAAATAGTTTGCACAATCTGGGAAAAACTTTTTACCGCAAAATCTATATATGTTTTGTAGTCCGCTTCACTGAAATCATTTGTTTCTGCTCCCCAATATTTGTGTGCAGCTTCCATTTGGGAGAGAAATGTATGGTTGATATTACGTACCACCCATATCACTTTGACATCCACACCGTTTTTTTGTAAATTCTGCAAAGATTCAAACATAAAAGGCATATTTTCGGTTGACGCAGTAGATTCGGATATCACCATGTTCTCATAAGATATTCTCTCACCGGGAAACAGATGCATGAAACTTTTTTCCAAATCAGCATAATCCTGAAAAGGTTTAATCCCCTCACCTTTTCGGGTAGCATACGGCAGCAGCCATACACCTGTATTTTCTACCAGTCCGGTCAGAGCTGTTGTCAAAGTCAAACCGCTTCTTGGTATGCCAACGACAGCCAATACTTTTTTGTTGGTATTTTTTTCAATGTGTTTTTGAGATTTCCCAACAGATGCTTTATAGCCGTATTTGCAAAAGTGCTCAAAAGCCGATGTTGCAGCTTCGGCATTATGGGTTTGTTGAAGTTGCCTGATATATTCATGTTCATTATAAAAATCACAGTTATCATGGTATTTTCGGACACCCTTTTGGATTTCTTTCAGACCAAACGCTTCAAGATGATGATAGGCATCTCTAAACTGCCCATTGCGGATTGCCCTCTCAACATCCGGATTCGCCTTGAGGTATGCATCGGCGTCAAAACCATCTATCAACACTTCTTTTTTCTTTTTGTGTTTCCTAAAACCGAATATCACTCTATTTTCCCTTCCTTTGAGCTCTATACAAAATTCATACCGGTCTACCGGATAACCTGTCCTGTCCGTTTGACCACAACCCGAATCTCTTCTGCATTAATTTCTGCGTTGCCAAAATCGTATTCAAACCCGATAAACCCTTTTCTCGGAACCCCCTGGTTGAGCAAGCCGGGACGATAGTCTTTTGCCTTAACTTCTGCTATACATTGGTCGTTGTGATAGAACTCTATATCTACGGCATCATCACAATTCGTCTGGAAAGCACAGCCTTTTAAAGTTGTATCGGTGACACTTTGGATGAATCCATACGTATAGGGCTGATTTTGCCTATGAAGCTTTTTACGGGTTTCAAACTGTTGGCATACCGCATCATACAGAACAATATCTTTTCTGTTCAGGTTTTCAATTTTTTTTAAAAGATCCCTGTCTAAATTTTCTGCAGAAAGTGTACCCTCCTGCTTTTTATTGTTATGCAAATATGCAAAATCCGTTCCATATGCCGCATTAAACAATGCAATGGAATCTTCATATTGTTCCGTAATACCCAAAAAACCGAATAGTCCAAGAGGTTTGTGCAAAAGCAGACGTGATTGGATGTTTTGAAAGCGAGGTTCCAAGATAAATTCTTCAATTGACTTTGTATAGTTGTGGTAGGTTGCATAATGGTTAAAGTGCGAAATAACCTGGGCAACAGGATTACGTACAAAACTGATGACATTTTGTGTTTCAAAAAGCGAATAATATTTCGCCACAGGAAAATGTCCGGCAAGAAACGTATGCATATGTTCTTTGAATGTCAGTGAAAAAGCATACAGGTCATCATCATTATATATTTTCTCAACAATTTCCGGCGATGTCTCCGATGAGCTTGGTGAATAGTCATAAAATATATGTTCTTTCCCGTAATACTGCTCAGCCGCCTTTCGGAAACTTGTTCCGGCAGTTTTGGGGATATGAATAAAAACCAAATTTTTAGACATCGCTACATAGTCCGAAATTTTCATATTTTTTTGTCAGATTGGTATTATAGAATGGATCCTCTTTCAAAATATCTCCCCATTTTTGTTTCATGTATAATACCTCCTTTTGAAAACGTTTTTGTTTAACTTCGTCATCTTCCGCTCCCCGTGAAACAGATTCATGGTGATATAGCTCCACATAGGGTGTCCAAATATTTCTATACCCTTTCTGCATTATTTTTAAACACAAATCAACATCATTAAAGGCTACTTTTAAATGTGCTTCATCAAGCCCTCTGACCGCTTCATACAGTTCTTTTCTGAGCACCAGACACGCCCCTGTGACAGCCGAAAAATTTTGGACGATCTTGAGTCTTGAAAAGTAGCCATGCTCTTCTCTCTTAAAATATTTATGCGCATGCCCTGCTACCCCGCCAATGCCCAAAATCACTCCTGCATGCTGTATGGTATCATTATCATAATAAAGTTTTGCTCCAACTGCGCCGATCTCCGGTCGCACGGCATGCTGTACCATCTCTGTCAGCCAATGTTTTGAAATAACCTCTACGTCGTTATTGATAAGCCCTATAATTTCCCCTCTTGCCTCTTTGACTGCAAAGTTGTTAATGGCAGAGTAGTTGAATTTTTTATGATAAGGAAGAATACGGATATGGGAATATGCTTCTGTCAACGCATCAAAATAGTGTAGGGTTTTAGGATCTGTTGTTTCATTGTCCACAATAATGATCTCATAGTTTTGATAGTCCGTTTTTTCCAAAATACTGCTGATACATTTGGAGAGAATGTCGTAACCGTCCCGGGTTGGGACGATCAGGCTTACCAGCGGTTCGTTCACGAGTGGATAGGATACTTTGTAGGTATTGGGCAAAAGACCGTGGATCACAGTAATGCACGGGTCTTTTTTGGTAAAATGATTGCTTAGTGCCTTCAGCCCGGCATTGGAAGTATAGGGTTTCTCCTCAGCGGCATGTGCGGTCGAACCGGCAAATGCCCGCCAGTGGTAAAGGATTTTCTCTATGTGACAGACTTCATTGTCATTGATCTGCTCTATGACTCTCAAGAACAGGTCATAGTCCTGTGCCCCTTCATACCCTTCACGAAAGCCTCCTGCTGTTTTAAGCACCGTACTTTCTATCACGCTCAAATGTGAAATATAGTTATAGGAGTAGAACATATCGGGGTTCCATCCTGACTTGAAATGGGGGTCGTATCTTCTGTCCTGTTCATCTATCTTGTCCTCATCGGAGTAAATAAGTTTTATGTCAGGATTGCCGTTGATGCATTTCACCACTTCCAAAAGTGCATTGGGTGCCAGCATATCGTCATGATCCATCAATGCAATGTACTCCCCGGCAGCTAACGACAATGCCGTGTTGGATGCAGCTGAAATATGCCCATTCTCTTTTCTCAAACCAACTTTGATCCGCTGATCTTTCTTTTCATACGCTTTCAGGATCTGTCGCACCTTCTTATCTGTGGAAGCATCATCTGCAATACAGAGTTCCCAGTAAGGGTAGGTTTGTGCCAGTACCGAATCCAGTGCTTTTTTAAGATATTTTTCCGGTGTGTTGTAGGTTGCCATGACAATGGAAATCAGCGGTTTGAGCAAAAACTGCTCTTCTGAAAAGGCTTCGAGTCTGTTTTGTTCATGTTGTTCGATCCAGTGCATATATTCCAGATAACGGGGGGTGTTTCGATAGGTTTTGGAAGGGTGTAACGCGTTATACTCTTTCTCCAACCGCTCAAGCATTCCTGCCCATCCGTGTTTTTTGTAACGTACATGTGACTTGCGTACAATGGCAAAAGGGTCTTTCAATTCACGGTAGTCCCTCATCATAAGTGTCACAAGCTGCTGATAGATATGGAGCAGTTCTGAATGAACAGAGAGGGAAATATCGGAAAAATAAAACCGGCAAGGCACTTCCGCAGGATCGAAGCGAATGCCTTTCAAGGATTCGTTTAACACCAACTGTGCCTGATATTCACCTTTAGTGTGGGTAGGCTGCATGCAGACTGTCAGGCTTTCAGCGTAGCCTTCACCAAAGTCAAGATAGAGCTTGGGGCTCAGCTTCTGATCAGAAATGATATGAACATGAATGCTCACCCATCCGGAGAGCAATCTGGGAAATACACCTTTGAGTTTAAACTGCGGATCGTGATCGGTCGCCTGCCAGGAACCGTCTTGTAGCTGTTCTATACCCCGTAACGGTACAGCCTTCAGTTTTTTCTTTTGCAAAAAAGGGTAACTGCATACTGTGATCAACCGCATTGGCAACTTAATCCCTGTGACTTTCTATGAGTCCTATGATGGCAACAAGAATGCCGTAAAAGAGGAACAGTACGAGAAATACCGTAAAGATATCCCACAGTTTGTTGGGGTAGCTGTAGTCGTCAGCCAACGTCGGTTTTGAAACGACAATCAAATGTTTGGACTGCTGTGCAACTTCAATTTTGACTTCTTCCTGGTTGATCAGTGTCTGACGGTACACCTCTTTACTGAACTCCATGTCACTTTTGAGTACCTGGAATTCGAAGACATTGGTATTGAGTTTTTTGGTACCCGCCAGTGACTCCCGAAGTTTGGCAATGGCTTTTTGAATGTTCTGCTCTGTTTTTTGCAGCATGATCATCTCTTTGCCGTTTGGGTTCCAGCCTGCCGCACGTTTACTGTCATACTCTACTTTCGTTTTGATCAATTCACTCTCAAGCGTTGCCAGAATGGTACTTTTGCGTTCGACTTCCAAAGAGGGGTCAATGGTATGGTGTTTGACCTGATAGGCGATCAGCGCTTTGATCGCCTTCATAAACACGGCACGTTTTTCCTGGCTTTGCTGCTCCACAAACTTCAATGCAATTTCTGCATTCTCTTTTGCAAATGCGTTGATCACCTCTTCAGATTTGGCAATGATGCTTTCGAGAATTTTCTGCGCCGTACGGGGGTCGGTATGGATAAAGGTCAGTTTCAGTGTACCTGACGGGTCATCATAGACAGCAATGAGATCCTCATTGTACTTTTTCATCAGGTTTTGCTGATTCTCTTTCCAGTAGGGCAACGCTGCATCAGGGTAGAGCCTTTGCAGAGGGTCAAGCACATCGGATGTGTAGTGTTGGGTCAGTTTGTACAGTTTGTCCAGGTAGCTGTACATTTCATGAGAGCGTATATAGAGCTCCAGTACTTTTGAGTCCTGCATCGTGCCGCCGCTTTGCTGAAGCAGAATATCGTTCAGATTGACCTGCTGCTTGCTTTCAAGGTCTTTCAGCAACACAATACTGTTGGTCTCATAACGTTCTGTTTCAACAAATGCGATGTAGTATGCAGCAACACAAAATATGACAATAAAAACTGTCCGCAATATCCATTTCATCTATCTACCCTCTTGATTGATCTCATTATAGCGTTTTATCCCTTCTTCAATATCGTCAAAATAGTGTAATTCACCCTCATGTACCAGCAAACCTGCCTGACACATTTCCCTGAGGGTTTTCATGTCATGACTGACCAATATGACATGACAGTTCTCGATCTTCTTTTTCAGGTGTGTTTTCGCTTTTGTTCTGAAGCGGGCATCCCCGACAGACAGGGTTTCATCGATCAGCATATAGTCAAAATCAAAGGAGAGGCTCAAGCCGAAGCCCAATCGTCCCTTCATGCCTGAAGAGTAGGTTTTCACAGGCATATCGAAATACTCTTCCAGTTCACTGAACTCCTGCACATACGCAATGACTGCCCTGGTCTCTTCTCTACTTTTGCCGTAAAGGTTGCAGACAAATTTTACATTCTGCCGGCCTGTCATATTGCCTACAAAGCCTCCGGAGAGTCCAAGCGGCCATGAAAAACTCTGTTTTGAAATAATCGTACCTTCATTGGGAAATTCTATTTTTCCCAACATCCGCATCAGGGTTGACTTTCCCATACCGTTACGGCCAAGTATACCGATGTTTACATCCGGCAAGACCATATTTACATTTCTGAGAATATACTTCTTGCTGTTGTTGGTGCGAAAATACTTCGTAACATTTTTAAGTTCAATCATTCTGACACGATCCTCCGCTCCAGCATACGGTAGAGCCATAAGCCCATGAAAAGGGGGACAATGGTCCACAGCAGCATATAGCGGTAGTTGACGAATCTGTCATCAAGTGCCTGAAGATAAAAACCGTGGATCATCTCCATGAAATGTGTTAACGGGTTGTAGAGTAAAACATCCTGGGCAGTAGGAGGCAAACTCACCAAAGGATAAAAAACAGCTGAGAAAAACAGCAGTCCGAAAGTAGAAATAGAAACCATTTTCCCGACACTGATAAAAAACGTATTGCCTACAGCGACAAGGAGACCAAGTGAAACAGAAAATATCCAAAGCCACACATAGCCCAGGAATACCATAGGGGTATTATCAGGGAAGACATTGTCTATGTTTAAAAAAATACCAATGGCAAGAAACATCATAATAATAATGACTGACAAAAACATCTCTACCAGCGCACGGGCAATAATCGTGTCTATGGGCTTTACCTGTTTGTAGCTGAAGAGTCCTTTGTTGGCCTGAAACGCTCCTGCAGACGAGCTCAGGATGGCACGGAACATATTGAACGGTATGAAGCCGGAAGCCATGAATACAACATAGTTGAAACTGGTTTGTCCACCGCCATACTGCTGCATGAGTGCACGCATAAGTATAAATACAAAAATCTGGAAAAAAGGTTCAAAAAAGGTCCAAAAGAGGCCTGTCCGTCCCACACTGATGCGGGTAGCCAGTTCTCGCAGGAAAAGAGCCTTGATCACTGACACAAAAATAAAGGTAGGTTTTCTTTGCTTCAATCTCAGCCTCAATCATGGCAGCTCTATGCCGGAGTTGTTTTTCAATAGGGGGCACACACTGTGTAGCCCCTTCTTCTCTCTTGTACCGCTTAGTTCAGCAGATACATAATAATAGCCGGTGACATTCCGTTCTCTGAAGGAATGTCATCAACATCGAGTACATTCACACCGCTGTCTTTTTCTGTGTTTCCTGCAACAAGATCCATAATATCAATCGTTCCGTCACTGTTTTTGGTAATGATGTAGTTCGAGAAGGCATCGTCAGAATAGACAACATCGATGACAATAGCACCTTCGACCACCTGCCATGTTCCGGTAACGGTTTCAGGATCCCCCTGATCGTTATATCCTTCTTCTTTGAACGTCATATCATCATAGAAGTAGAGTTTTACCGGTGCCGCTGTATCGCCAATAGTTACCAGTTTGCCAAGAAGATCATCTTCTGTAAACGGATTGTCGACAGGTGCTTCGGTGAAGCCGGCAGGAAGTGTTTCTGAACCGTTTAAATCTGCAATACTGTTTATCGTAATATTGGCATCTTTCTCTCCGCCGATCATAATATCGGCATGGGTTGCATCGTTAAAGACCCATGATTCTGTATCGCCTCTTGGTGTTCCATCATCATCAAGCCAGTAGGAGTCGAGTACCAACACACCGTTTTCGATCTTCCAGACTCCCACATCGTTCTCTGAAGCACCCATGGAATACGTCATATTGGGATACATATAGATATCAACAGTATCTGTTCCATCACCACTTTGGTACGTCAGGTCGATCTTCTTGCCTTTAATATCACCATACGTGACAGTATGAGGAATGTCTGTTTCAGGAAGCTGCCCGTTACGCCATGCCTGCCCTTTTGTTTCCATAATGGTACCACGTCCGCTTTCAATATGCGTGAGAGCAGAGTTGCCATTGTTGATGAAAAGATCAGAGAAATTCACTTTTTCTACATTCAATGTTTTGTTGATGTCATTTTCCACCTCATCTCTGACCACCACACCGTTTTGTACAGACCATTCACCCGCTTCAATCAGGTTGTCATTATCATCTGTCATGACATAATTCATATTGCCAAAGAATGAAACATAGCTCGATGAAAATGCATTATCCATGTAATACTGGAATTTCTGATCAATAAGGTCACAGGTGATCAGTTGTGCAAATGCTGCCTTGTGTGCATCGATAACCGCAAGCTTCTGATTGTACGCATCCTCATTGAGGATCCATTCATCCTCTATAGTGTTAAATGCTGTTCCTTCCGGTGAATGGTACCCCAGCCACACTTCGTTGTTGTAAACGGTAGCGAACATATAATCGCCTTCATCATGTCCAAATCCATCTTCGGTAAACGTAAACTTGATAGAACTGTTTGCATCCTGCCCCGGAAGCGTCGTCATAGTCCAGTCTCCGATTTTTCGACCCTCTTCCTGTGTGCCGTTCTGCCATGTCAGTACGACAAGGTCTCCGCTTCCGTCACTCAGGTTTGCATCGAGCCTAAAGCCTGCATTTTCTCCGGTGTTGTCATTGTACAAAAAAGAATTATGTGCACTGACAAAATCATCCAGCGTAGGGTATGACACTGGCGGCTGCTGACTCCAGTCTTTAGGAATCCAGTCAAGTTTATAGAGCTCTTTGGACTTCCATGACAGTGCATACCGCTTCGCACCGCTTGTATAGGTTGCCTGGGGAAGTGCAAAACAGGCAGGGAAATGCATGGTCTCTCCCGCAATATCAATGAAATCGTCAAATCTGACATATCCGTCAAAGACTTCCATAATTTCATGGTTGTCCCCGGTAATATTGAACGTATAGGTATTACCACGTTCTACCCAGTCACCCGATGAGGTATCTAAGTAGTAGTCGTCGTAATTAGAAGAAACCCACTGTCCGCTTAGACGCTCCAGCTGTTCATCTGTGCTGGTTGCCGTGCCGGTCAGTGCCGTTGCATTATCCCGTACATCACCTCCCCGCTCAAACGTGTTTTCATCTTCATCAAGCCAGTATACCGCGCCTGCATCGCCGCTTACCCAACTCTCCACAGCATACAAACTGCTCATGCTTCCCAGTATCATCATCCCCCACAGGGTACGTCTTACCATTGTTGTCATAAATTTGCCTCCTCCGCTATGATAAGTTTATTATATGCTTATTTAACTTTGAAAACAAATTTTTTGTGTTATGGAGTAGTATATTAAAAGAGCTTCCCTATTTTTCTAAATCCGTACCAGTAGAGCAGCAGACCCAAAATCAGCACACCGCCAAAGTAAGGCAGCAGGTCCACAAAGGCTGTTCCCCGGAAAAAGATGCTCTCGCTTCCTTCTATGTAGTAGCGCAGCGGTGAGAGAAGCGAAAGGTACTGTAAAAGCGGGTGCATGGCATAAATGGGTGTCCAGGCACCGCTGAGAAAGATCAGCGGCATCATGATGACAATGGAGAGCTGCGCGACCTGCATGGTACTTTTGGAAACGGCTGCGATGAAAAGGCCTATGCCTGCACTCGAAAAGGAGTAGAAGAACGTCAGCAGTATAAATGCCCAGAACGCACCGTTCATCGGGGTATTGAACGCGCCGAATATCACAAACCCCAGTGCCAGCACCACCCCCGCCATGACAATGAGTACCTGCGAAAGTGATTTGGCCAGTATGATCATCTTCGGATCGACCGGCATCAGCAGCATAATGTCCCAGGTACCCTCCTCTTTTTCCCGCACGAAAACCACTGCGGTGAGTATGACGATGAGCAGGGTAATGACAGAGAGCATCTCCGTCAATGCCATAAAAGTATGGTTGTCGGCATTCTGGTTGAAGAGCTTGTGCGATTTGATAATAACGGGAAAATTGGGTTTGGAAAACTCCAGAACAATATGCTGCAGGTAGGTCAGTGTCGTGAAACTCTGACTTGCGGCAGTTGCATCGAGCAGTACATTCAACTGTGCTTTTTTACCTTCGCGGTAGTGTTTTTCAAAATCCTGGTCAAACACAATCCCAACAAGGATCTCTTTGTTGAAAATGGCACGGCTGAGCGCCTCCTGCGAAAGAAAGCGTCTGGGCGGTATGAATTCCGGCCTGTGCAGGTGGGAGAGGATCTTTTGGCTGATTCCGCCGCCGGTATCGTCCACATACCCTACTTTGACATTGCGCGGTGTGATCTGAATGCCTTTGCCTGCAATGTAGATATCAGCTGTAAAGGAGTAGAGCACCACGGCCACAAGACCTGCCGAACGCAGAAAACTGAGAATCTCTTTGCCAAATACCACCCAGAACACACGGCTCATTTCAGCTCCTTTTTCAAAAACAGCGTCCCCAGACCAAGCAGGATGAGTGCATACACCACAAGAATCCCCAGATAGGCTGCCGTTTTGGCCGATGAGAGCCCCATCCCCCCAAGGAAACAGTCATAGACAATATGGTTGAAGTACATCACAGGGAAGAGATGCGCTTCAACGTAGGATTCTCCCACCATGGAAGAGATCGGCATCAGAATACCCGAATAGAGAAACCCGGGGATAATAGTAATGATCACCGTCAGTACAACTGCCACGATCTGCCTGCTGGTAATTACCGATATCAGCATGCCTATTGAGAGGCTGATAAGGATGTAAATTTCAGCCGCCACCCAGAAAAGTGCGAAACTGCCCCGAAACGGCACACCGAAGAGTTCGGTCGCCATCAGAAAAAGAATGAAGATATTGAGTGAGTGAAGCAGAAAAGCCGGAATCAGCTTCGCCGCAAGAAACTCCCCTCTGCCGAGCGAAGAGGCATAAAAGTTGAAAATGGTACCGCGCTCTTTCTCCTTGACGATCAGCAGTGCCGCAAGAATGGCCGGGGCGACAAGCAGGACCAGACCGATCAGACCGGGTACGATGGCATCCGCATCCCGCATTGCCTGGTTGAAAAGATTGCGGTTGTTGATGACAATAAGACCGCCTGTCGCTCCCTTTTTCAATGCTCCGGCCTCCTGTGCCGCATTCAGCACAACCCCTTCGATGTAACTTTCTATAGTCATTGCACGGTTGGGGAATGCACCGTCGACAAAAATACCGATCTCACTCTTCAACCCGTGCAGAATCCGCTTTTCAAACGAGGCAGGGATAATAACCACGGCATCCTCTTTTGCCTGCTTGATACGGTGCAAGGCCTCTGCTTCGGACATCTGCGTCTCTTTTGCATTGAAATATTTCGAGTGTTCGAACTTCGCTGTAAGCATACGTGAAAGGTGGCTCTGGTCGTTGTCGATAATGAGAGTACGGGCATGCGTCACTTCCAGCCGGATGCCGTACCCGAACAGCAGCATGATCATGAATGGCAGCAGATAGACCATGACAATGAGTTTTGTACGGAACAGCTCTGTAAACTCTTTGCGCATATAGGCCCGGATGACAGAAAGTCTCATGCATCACTCCTGTAGTAGTTGAGGAAAATATCTTCAAAGGTTTTTGCATCCGGATGTTTTCTGTAAAGGGCTTCGACCGTATCGTCCGCAACCTTTCTGCCCTGCCGCAGCAGCACGACCCGGTCACAGTACTCCGCCTCGCTCATATAGTGTGTCGTGATCAAAATGGAAATGCCCCACACACTCTTTAGCCGGTGCAGCATCTCCCAAAACTGTGCCCTGGCAATCGTATCGACACCGGAAGTGGGCTCATCGAGAAAGAGCACTACCGGTTCATGCAGCAGCGCCGCCGCTACGGAAAAACGCTGATTGATCCCCAGCGGCAGTTCCTCCGGAGTGTACTCCATATAATCGGCAAACCCGAGTTCACGCGCATAACGCTCTATCCGTTTAAGCGCTGTCGGTACGGCAATACGGTGCATGTTGGCAAAGTAAAGCAGGTTTTCCCGCACTGTCATGTCGTTGTAGAGGGCAAAGTGCTGGCTGACATAGCCGATCTGGGCTTTGAGTGCCTGCCGGTCCTCGCTGCTTTGGATGCTTTTGCCAAGCAGACTCAGCTCACCCTCATCGATGGGGTAAAGCCCCAGCAGCATCTTGATGAATGTGGTCTTCCCCGCCCCGTTGGCACCCAGCAGTCCGACGATCTCTCCGCTGCGAAGCTGCATGTCAATGTGGTCATCAGCCACAAAATCACCAAAACGTTTTGTC
>Ga0256832_1000394_pt1 | contig 27544 bp, 22 predicted proteins | sample 134614metaG_FD_190534 | JGI IMG/M metagenome (GOLD analysis project Ga0256832, IMG submission 190534) | Hydrothermal vent microbial communities from Lau Basin, Pacific Ocean - 134-614 | ecosystem: Environmental > Aquatic > Marine > Hydrothermal vents | place: Pacific Ocean: Lau Basin | collected...
TATTTTTGTCGAGAACAAAGCATATAATTTTCAGCATAGCCGTAGCTATGGTGGAAATTATTAATGCAGTTATCGGCAAAAAGAACGATTACTTGGCGTGAAAGAGTATGCTTGACTTGACATTAGTATCCAAATCGTGACAATCCTCATCCCTTGTTTCAAATTCCAATGTAACGTGATTGATATTCATATGCAACAGCTTGTGTTTGATCTTTTCTTTTAGTTTCGCCAATTGTTTCATGTCCATATTTTTATTTATTACTATATGGGCGGTAAGAGAGTTCTCGGTTGTGCTTATAGCCCATATATGCAGATGATGGACATCTTGAACTTTCTCTATCTCTTTGACGGCTTTCAATATATCACCTGTATTTATACCTTTTGGCACTCCGTCAATCGCAAGATTAATACTGTCTTTGAATAATTGCCAAGTCGAAACAAATATAACTATAATTATTATAATGCTAATTATAGTATCGACCATATACCAGCCTGTGTAAAGTATGATAAATCCTGATATTACTACACCTAAGGACACCAAAGCATCGGCTGCCATATGCAAATACGCTCCTTTAATGTTGATATCTTCCTCTTTGTCTTTTAAGAATAAGTAAGCGGTGAAAGCATTGATTAATATACCGATTGAGGCTACAATTACAACTGCTTTCCCCTCTACCTGAACTGGTGTTATGAATCTCTCAACAGTCTCTTTGATGATAAATCCAATGGCGATAAATAATAAAACCGAATTAGCCAAAGATGCAAGAATTGTGGTTTTTCTATAGCCGTAGGTAAGTCGATTTGTTGACTGAATCTTGGACATCCTGAAGGCTAATAATGCCAAAATCAGACTGATTACATCTACCAGATTATGCCCTGCATCTGACACCAATGCCATAGAATCATAATATAGCCCTGAGACGAACTCAATTATAACAAAAAGAGAATTCAGAATAATTCCTATCAAAAATGCCCTGTTGATATTTGTGAGTTGGATATTGTGTGAGTGATAATGTTCTTCATCGTGGTGTCCCATAAGTTAAAATTTTGTTTTGTTTAATATTTTAACAGCTCTGTTATACTCGATTTGTGTATTTATATTGAGGAAAAGGTGTTTTTTATAAAATTGCAAGTTATCGTCTATTACTATTTTTTTATAATTTACTTTATCCAAAAGTTTAGTCAATTTGAATCTTTTTGTTGCAATCATCTCCTCTACCAATGGAATTATATCTTTGTGGAAATAAGAACATAATGGCTCAACATATTTTCCCTCAAATGCTGATGCTATCAGAGAATTGTCCTTTTTCTCGAGAATATATTGCAATAATTCATTCCCCACAAATGGCATGTCACAAGAGATGATGATATTGTCATCGCTATTTGATTCCAATAGTGCGGTATAGATTCCTCCAAGTGGACCTATGTTTTTCACTTTATCGGGAATGACCTTATATCCAAGATTGAAATACCTGTCATCATTAGAACTGATGATTATTTCATCACAAATACCACTTAAGGCTTCAAGAGGATAGTCTATCATCCGCTTTCCACCAAGAGTACAGAGCCCCTTGTCTTCACCGAATCTACAGCTTTTTCCTCCACACAATATTATACCCGTTATCTTTTTCATACTGCAAAAATAACTATTATTTTATCAAACTATTGCAAAAAAGGTGCATTTCATTTTTTTCGCGTTATTACAATAAATATACAATACCCCTAAATAAATTTGGGGGCTAATCTTATGGTGCACTCACAAATCAAATAGGTTTCAAAAACTTATAAGACCTATAAGGTTTAGACAATCGAAGCATAAGGCCCCTAACTTCAGTTTGGGGTTATAGGAGTAACATAAAATACGAGTAGAGTGCGCTTTAGCGTACTTTGCCTATTGAAAAAATAAATGTATAATTATTTTCAGCGCAGAGCACTATCTTATAAACAGTATAGGAGAACAGTTTGCAATAATGTTGCGACAAGAACTTTAGTAAATAGTTAAAAAGATATGGAGCCGGTAAGGCTAAAAGTTCTGCCAAAACCAAAGAATACTTTGTTTTTCTTGTTGATCCCTTTCCAATTTTCTTTGTCGTCTTTGGCTTTTTCATAATTAGTAGCCGATTCTGCTATATATTTTGTGTCAAATAAATTGTCTATTTTTAAACCGAAGTCAATGGAATTGACACTTGCATTTCCAATCGTGAGTTTATATAAAACTTCCAAACCGGTCAAGGTATAATCAGGTAATCTCAAGGGAGTATTATACCCTTTCCAATTGTCTTCGGCTGCTATATTGCCATACAATTTGCTTGAGAAATATTGGTTTATATTTAGTTTTAAGTTGTGAAGCAATTCGTATTTCACTGCCAATCCGGCATTGAGTTGAGAAGTATTCGGAATAGGTAATCTTTTGAGTTTTAAGTTGACTTCTCCAATATATTTAAGTGATTTGTCATAAGCTTTTGCCCGGACATTATTTGAGTAATACCAGTCTCCAATCGAAAACATCCCTTGTAATTCAAGTTTTGTGTCAAACTTATAAGTTGATTCAAATTCAAATCCCCTGTGAATTTCGCCCAAGTTTAAAATCTTTGCTTTTCCTCGAGTATTTTCGTTTTCAAAATCTATTTGTATAAATCTGTTTTTCCATTCTGTTTGGTACAAATTAGCTTTTATTCGCAATTTTGAATTTTTGAAACTATAGCCCAATTCTATTCCGGTTATTTTTTCATTTTTATAATTATCGTTCACAGTATTGTCATGATTCAAAAAAACGACATTAAATCCGGGTTGTTTGGAGTAATAGCCGATATTGGTATATATACTATTATTTGAGTTGATATTAAAATTGATACCAGATTTGATATTGCCTCCCAAAATATCTATCCAATTTGATTCTTTTTTGGAATCGTCTTTTAAATAATTGAAATAATCTATTCGCTTAAAGCTTTGTTTTGATAACGAAAACTGTAAAAATGCAAATATCTTATCTTTGGAATACTCAATACCGCTAAATAATCCTGCCCACTTTACAAGACCACTTTCATGGAAAAAAATCTTTTTATCTTTATCAGTATCGTGAAATACATTTAATACCGAATTGATATTAACATCATAAGTTTTATCTACAATATTATTGGGATTGTTTTTATCAAAAAAATCTAAATATGCATCAGCTCCCAATAAATTATTTAATCTCACGTAGTTGGTTCCCCTGCTTGTCCTGATATCCGTCCCTAAATTAGTTTTAATATATTTACCGAATTTTCTATTGATATCTATTATAGTTCCAAACCAAGTATGTGAGTTGGTAAATGCTCGTCTAGTCAAGCCGGCATTTTTAAAACTATTTATATAAAGACCGTCTTGGTTGCTTTCTCTTTTATAGCTTTTTCCGTCGGAAAATACAACTTCGCTTCCACTGTTATATTTCACAATATCATCAAATCTTACCAGTCCTTTGTCATCCCTAAATATGTAGCTTGAGGCAAATTTGTTGCCCGGTAATCTTCCCAAATCACTTGTGCCGCCACCTCTTCCTAATGATGTGTAAATATTGGTGGAAATATTTGTACTTTTATTGATATTCCAATCCCAACTCAAGGAAGAAATAGGTTTGTGATAATAATTGGAGTACCAATTGTATCCTTTATTCTCAAGATATCCAAAATTATAATTATAGTCACTTCCGTATTTTAAATATTGCTCAATTGTTGCCATATTAAAATACGAGTATGCTCTTTGTCCATGAACTTGAGGAGAACCCAAAATCAATAATTGAACAGAATGGCTTTTGTTTTTCCAAGCCAAATCGAAAAAATAATTGTAAGCTAAGTATGATGTGCCTTTTATCTGTGTTGCACCGTTTTGTCTGCCCACATTGGCACTGAATGACAATCCATTCGCAAGCAATCCTGAACTGTATGATAATTGCAAGTTTTTGCCATTATTATTGGCAATACCAAATTCTATCTTAGCTCCTTTCTTCTTTGAAGAGGGGTTTGTGATTAAGTTTATGGTGCCACCGATAGAAGATATCGCAAGTTTTGAAAACCCGAGACCTCTTTGAACCTGAATAGCAGATAAATTGTTTTCTATACCTAAAATATTGGACCAATACATCCCTGAATTCTCCATATCATTTAGAGGAATTCCATTTAATAATATTGCGACATGTTGTTGGTCAAAGCCTCTGATGCTTATCTTGGCATCACCAAATCCACCCCCTGATTTTGTTGCATAAACAGAAGGGGTGAAATTTAAAATTTCCGGAATTGATTTGTTTTTTATAGCATGAATTATATTTTTTGAAAGGATGACACTTGAAGAGACAGGAGTCTTCCTGTTCAAAGCATAATCCGTGATTCCCGTTATTATTATTTTGTTCAGCGAATTGTCTATTATTCTGAGTTTTATTTTACCGAAATCTATTGATTTATCAAAGTACAAAGACTTAGGTTCAAAAGATATGTGTCTGATATTTAAATATCCTTTTTTTATATCTGTATTTATTTGGAATTCACCGTTTTTACCCGTTGAAATAATGCTTTTGTCTCCCGTGATATATACACTGGCATTGGAAACCGGTTCATTGTCTTTGTCGATTACTATACCGGAAATAACCATTTGAGCATTGGATATTGCGGAGTACATCGATACAAGCAATATGATATATATAAATCTCTTCATTTTTTAATCGTTTTTAATTTTGCGGCGAAGATACTTTTATGAAGTGAATCATATTGTTTTGCCGTCATTATTTAAATGTTTTTAAATTAATTCTAAATTTGATATTTTTTATTGCAGACATCATATATTTGTGTCGAAAAGTATTTACGTTGCAAAGCTATAATTATGAAAAAAGGTATATTTGTTTTGCTTTTGTTGTTTTTTTGTTTTTCCTGCAATAATAATAGAGGGAAAAAAGCAAGTTATATTATTGAGACTCCTGCCGGAAGTAGATATTGCCAAGTTGATAGAGAGGATGTCACGATTATTCCAAATGGAAGATTGATAAGACCAATAGGCAAATCCTATGTTGTTGCTCCTCATCCATTTGGGCTCGTATTGAGGGACGATATTGTAGTGACAGCCAATTCTGGGGTTGACCCTTTGTCAATTACAATTTTGAAGGGCATAGCTGAATCAAAGCCCGGGATAATACAAATTCCTGATACCGCTCATACTGATAAAGGTGTGATTGAGTCGGTGTTTATGGGCTTAGCTGTATCTCCTGATAAAAAAACGGTTTTTGTCTCCGGAGGTCAGGCCAATAAAATATATATGTTTGATGTCGATACAGGAAAATCTTTGGGTGAAATCGATTGCTCTTTTCCAAATAAAGACTCTATTCAGACAAAAGGGTATATAGGCGATATGGTGATAAACAAAAAAGGAGATAAACTTTTTGCTGTAGATCAAGTGAATTTTGTTGTGAAAATTATCGATGTCGGTACAAAAAAGCTGGAGAGTGTTGTTAATACTGGTAGATATCCTTTTGGGATTTGTTTATCGAGAGATGAAAAAAAGCTGTATGTTGCTAACGTTGGAATGTATCAATATAGCGAGATAGAGGGTTATGACAAGAAAAGATTGAAAGAGACAGCTTTGGATTTTCCTCCATTTGGCTATCTTACAAAAGAATCTATTGAAGGCTATAAAAGAGATTCGTTGTATATACCGGGCTTGGGTGAAGCCAATACCGCTGAATCTTTTTCCGTGTGGACAATTGATATAAGTAATCCGGAGAAGCCAAAAGTCATGTCAAAGATCAAAACCGGGGTTTTAATTGGAGAAAAGGTAGAAGGAATTCCTGCTGTAGGAGGTTCAAGTCCCAATTCATTGGTAGCTACTGACAAATATGTTTTTGTTACAAATGCTACCAATGACAATATATCCGTTATAGATGTGGAGAAAGATACCGTTGTGAGAACTATTCATCTCGATTTGGATAGCAGGGTAGATTATTTGCGGGGTAAAATACCTTTTGGATTAGCGCTTTCTCCCGATGATAGCACCCTGTATGTAGCGGAGTCAGGAATCAATGCCATTGCTGTAATAGACTTGGCGTCAATGAGGACTCTGGGACATATTCCAACCGGCTGGTTTCCCTCAAAACTTGCCGTATCAGCCGACAATAAACAATTGGTAGTTGCCAATGCTAAGGGGTATGGAAGCGGGCCAAATGGAGGCGTCGAATTTGTTCCGGGTGCTGCGGGGACTTATATTGGAAATCTTATGAACGGTACTGTTCAAGTGATTAATATCCCGGATAAAAAAGAATTAAGCAAAATGACAAATGAGGTTGTAGAAAATAATTTTAAGTTCAAAAAAATAGATGAATCACTAATCAACAGTCGTAAGGATAATCCGGTACCGCTCTTTCCCGGACAAAAACAATCCCCTATAAGTCATATTGTATTTATTTCAAAAGAAAATAGGACTTTCGATGAGATATTCGGACAAGTAAAAAATGCAAATGGAGACGCCTCTCTTGCGAGATATGGACTAAATACATCATTTTACAATAGAAAGAAAACCGTTTGTATTGATAGTGCTAATATTATGGTCAATCACTTAAAGTTAGCAAAAGAATTTGCAATAGGAGATAATTATTATGTTGATTCGGATGTGTCTGCAGATGGTCATAGATGGCTTGTGAATACCTACCCGAATGAATGGGTGGAATCATCCGTGTCCGCAGCTTACGGTGCCAATAAAAGTTTTTATAAAGTAAAAGGAACACCGGGTGCATTGGCATTTTGTGGGTTTGCCGGAGCCATTTATCCTGAAGATTACAATGAAGCAGGTTCTATGTGGGAGCATTTGATGAGAAATAATATTGAGTTTTATAATTTTGGATTTTCCATTATGTTTGAACCCGCATCGTATGACAAAACATACACGGATATAGGTATGCGGTATCTGTATAATTTTCCTATACCTGCACCTTTGTTTGACCACACTTCAAGGATGTATCCTACATACAATACCGGAATTCCCGATCAGTACAGAATAGATAGATTTATAGAAGAGTTCAATCAAAAATGGAGTTCAAACAGGGATTCGATGCCTGCTTTGTTGACTGTAATTATACCAAATGATCACGGTTCAATGGATCGACTCGAAGACGGATACCCTTTCAAGGAAAGTTATATGGCAGACAATGATCTGGCTGTCGGGAGGATTGTAGAATTTCTTTCCCATACTCCTTATTGGAAGAATATGTTGATAGTGGTTACTGAAGATGATGCCCAAAATGGAGTGGATCATATTGATGCACATAGAAGTGTATTGATGATGATTTCGCCCTATGTCAAAAGAAATTATGTTGGAAAAGTGCACTATAGTTTTGGAAGTATATTCAAAACTTTTTGGAATATACTGGGTGTTCCATACCTCAATCAATACGATGCGTCTGCTACGGATTTGTCTGATTTTTTTACTGATAAGCCCGATTTTACTCCTTATAATGCAATTGAAGTGGACAAAAGAGTTTTTGATCCAAATAAAGCGATGTCTCCCCTTGATTCGAATTTTAATTGGAAAGCTGTGGCAGAAAGCCCCGAAATGGACAATATCGAGGATATGATTAGAGATAGCAAAGAAACGGAAAAAGAACGAAGAATACATTGATATGGTATATTGCAAAGATTCAGTCAATCATACAATAATATATTGAATTTGCATGATAAACTTGTTTAGGTGTATTTCATTTTTTCGCTTTTTTACAAGAATTTTTGTTGATGTGTTTAATATAGCGTACCTACGGCACGCAAGTTAGTTGGTATAGATTTTTTTACCCATATTTTGTGCCTAACGGCACATTGGTGTAGTATTTAGTGCCTGGTCGAAAACAGGCAATTTTTGAAATTCAGATAATTATTGATCAGATTTTGGCTTTTTTGCAATGATTTGATGCTTTTGTATCAATCACTTGTAAAAAAGGCTAAAGATGACAATAAGAATCAATTTCAAATTTGATGTGTTTTCGACCAGACACTATTTAGAAGTATAACTGATTAATTTCATAAGTGGGGTTGTCTATGTAAATAGAAAAAATTACATTAAATGCGAAAAAATGAAATACACCTACTTGTTTTTTGTTCAAATTGATAAAAATAGACGGGAAAAGAATAGTTGGATGTAACGGTTTTTTGAATAATTACGGAAAATTAACCTTATCTTAATATAACAATTTGGTTAATATATTTTATTAACTTACATTTGTAGAAAAATAAAGCGTATGTTTTTCAAAAAGACTAAAACCACAATTCGAGATATAGATGAGTTTTTGGATACCGTAGATCAAGGGATATTGGTGTTTAAAGAGGGAGTGAAAAGTTATCTCAATGAAGATAACGAAAGTTTCCAAAAAAATCTTGAGAATCTTTATCAACTTGAAGCTAAAGCCGATAAAAAAGTGCTGCGTATTCAAAATGAGTTTTTTGAACACTCACTTATACCGCAGTATAGCGCAGAAGTAGTGAAATTGCTCGATAGTCTTGACGATATTATCGATACGGCTAAAGAAAATCTTTATCAGTATGATGTGGAAATTCCTTTTATTCCAAAAAAATTAAAAGATGATTTTTTGAAACTATTGGATGTGTCCTGCTCTGCCGCGGAAGCAGCGATACCGGCTGTGCGCTCCTTTTTTAATAATCCAAGTAGTGTTAAGGACAATGAACACAGAGTTTATTTTTATGAAAAAGAGACAGATGGATTGGCAGCGGATTTAAAGCGTAAAATATTCAAAGAAACAAAACACTTAAAGCTTAGTCAGAAGATACATTTAAGATACTTCACACTGCACATTGAACAAATTTCGGATAAAGCTGAGTATTCTGCAAGGATACTTTCTGCTCTGGCTATAAAAACTAAAGACTGATGATATTCTTTTTTCTATCCAGCGGGTTGTTTTTAGGTTGGTCATTAGGAGCAAATGATGCTGCCAATGTCTTTGGCTCTGCTGTTGGTACAAGGATGGTTAGTTTCAAAAAAGCTGCTATTATCGCCTCAATATTTGTGATTTTAGGTGCTGTTATACAGGGGGCGGGCGCAACACATACATTAGGTAAGTTGGGTACGGTCACAGCTTTAGGTGGTTCATTTACAGTTGCATTAGCTGCTGCCGTTACCGTGTATTGGATGACCAAATTCAAAATTCCGGTATCTACATCACAAGCTATTGTTGGAGCTATTATCGGTTGGAACTTTTTTGTCGGTTCATCTACTGACGTAAAAGTTTTGGGTAAGATTGTCTCTACATGGGTTATGGGGCCTATATTGGGTGCTATTTTTGCTATTCTACTATATTATCTTCAAAACCTGTTTTTTAAAGTAGTGAAGATTCATTTGTTAAAACAAGATGCTTATATCAGGTTTTCACTTTTACTGGTTGGTGCTTTCGGCTCATACAGTTTGGGGGCAAATAATATTGCCAATGTTATGGGAGTATTTGTTTCGGCAGCTCCGGATAGCTATCTCGATTTTGGTTTATTCAGATTGAACGGTGTACAACAGTTATTTTTACTTGGTGGAATTGCAATTGCAGTGGGGATTTTTACTTATTCCAAACGGGTAATGGACACGGTAGGAAACGGATTGATGCAACTTTCGTCCAAATCCGCAATTATCACGGTACTTGCCAACTCAATGGTTTTGTTTGTTTTTTCTTCTACTACATTGTCCAATTTCTTTGTTAGTATCGGATTACCTCCGATTCCTCTTGTTCCTGTTTCAAGTTCTCAAGTTATCGTTGGAGCAATACTGGGACTTGGGCTATTAAAAGGGGGATACAATATCAACTACAAAATGCTTGGGAGTATTGCTGCCGGATGGGTTGCTACACCATTTGTAGCAGGAATATTATCTTTTATCGCTCTGTTTTTTATTAGTAATGTGTTTTTGATACCGGTAAGTAGTAAATCCGTTGTGAAAAAACAAGAACCAAAAATAATCAAAATCGATAGTTCACAAATTAAGAGTAAAAACGAAGCAGAGGATACAAGTGATACTCTTTTGAAGACTAAAAAAATATTGAATTAAAACTTATAATTATTAAACTAAAACCTGAAATTATGAAACAAAAACAAAACTTTTATTATTTCAAACATATGATGGCAATTGTACTATTGCTTTTTGTGTTTACAGCTTTTTCCCAAACTACGAAAGACAGTATCCGGTACAATCAATACGGATTAAAAGTTAATAGAGTAAGTCTGGATGCAGAAGCCAGAAATGGAGTATTGGTTTTTGAAAGTAAAGACAAGAGATTTAAATATTGGTTTGACAATAGAGTATATTTAGACGGTGAAAAGTATATTGGAAAACAAATCAATCCGATTGGTGATGGACTGTCGATTAGAAGATTGAGGTTTGCGATTAAAGCCAAACTGCATAAAAATTGGTATGGTGAAGTGGATTTGGATTTTGCCGGTTCAGCTACCGAAATAAAAGATGCATATGTAAAATATAAATTTAAAAACGGTTTTGCTAAAATTGGTAATTTCAAAGAATCATTTTCGATGGAAACTACTACATCATCCAGATATATCACTTTCATTGAAAGATCTCTTCCGAGTAAATTTGCTCCCTCTAGAAACTTGGGTTTTGCAGCTTCCAAATGGGGTCATAATTGGTTAGCAATTGCGGGGATACATTTCAATGATGTTGGTGGATTTGAGGAGGTGGAATTATCCCAATCGCACAATAAAAAACAGGGTGTTGACGAGGGAATATCTTATACGGGAAGAATCGCATTTATGCCTGTACAAAAAGATCATAAAGTAATCCACTTGGGATTAGCGGCTTCGTATCGAACACCAAAAACCAGTGATTCTGAAATTAATAGTTACAGGTTTAGCACCAGAGCCTTGGCATCGATTAACAGAAAAAAATATATTGATACTGACGATATGAGTGATGTGGACCACCGTGTGTTATTGGGATTTGAATTGGCAGCGGCCTACCGCAATTTTATGTTCCAGAGCGAATATATGAAAAATACGGTTTATGGAATTGATAATGCATATACCGCTAATTTTGATGGTGGATATATGCAAGCAGGTTGGTTGATATTCGGTTCGCAATACAACTACAATAACAAGGAGGGCGAATTCACTCATATATCACAAAAAAATGATTGGGGTGCATTGGAATTGGCTCTAAGATATAGTTATGTGAATGTCAATGATAAAGATGCAAATGTATATGGAGGAGCAGGTGAAAGCTATTCCTTGGGTTTGACTTATTATGCAAATTACAATGTAAGAATGATGCTAAATTACAACTATTTGAATCACGACAGGTATGCCAATGGTAAAGGAAAACTGTATATCTACGAAGACAAAAATGGAGAGAAGTATAAAGATGTTACAGATCTTAATGTTCCTGCCGGAAAAGCCGGTGATGATTTTGGCTTTATTTCAGCCAGAATCGAAATTGATTTCTGATTTTTTGAGAAAAATATTTATAATTAAAATTAAAAAAGCATAAAATGAAAAAATTAATTATATTTTTATTGATGGTTTTTATAGGTATTGTTTCATGTGTGAAAGATGAAGACTTGAAAAAAGCCACTCCTAAAGAAAATGAAAACCAAACTTTGCTATTAAATGAAATTGAGGGTAAAGGAGATCCGGATTATATAGAACTTTATAATGGTTCGGATGCAGCTATCGACCTTGGAGGGTACAAATTGCATGATAAAGATCCTGCGGAAGCATACGTTATTCCGGCAGGAACAATTATCAGTGCCGGAGGATTTTGGACACTGGATTGTGATAAGGATGTATATACGAAGTTTAAAATTTCAAGTGGTGGTGAAAATGTAACACTTCTGGATGCTTCCGGTAAGATTGTGGATCAATTGCTTGAGGAAGATTGGCCTGCCGGACATGCCGGATTAGTAGGGAGAGTTCCTGATGGTGGCGAAAATTGGGTTGTATTAAGTGAAGAGAGCAAAGGAGCTTCAAATGGCAAATAAGACCAATAGGGTATTAGTACTTGGAAGTTTATTAGCCCCTATCTTAATGGTTATCTTTGGTGCTTGTAATAAAGAATCTAAGATAAAAACATTTATAAACCTGGAACTTGTCAGAGAAATTGATTTAGCTGTCAAAGAGCCCTCCGGATTGTGTTATTCGGCAGATCATAATGCATTTTATACGGTAAGTGATAATTCTGCCGGCGTATATAAGCTATCTTCATCAGGAGCTCTTATAAAACAATTGAAGTATAAAGGTCAGGACTTGGAAGGTGTGACTGTAAATCCTAATAACGGCAATATTTATGTAGTGGAAGAAAGAAAAAGAGAGTTAGTACAACTCGATTCAGAAGGTAATGAGATCAATAGTCGGCATTTGGATATAGAGCAAAATGATACAAATAAAGGCTTAGAAGGTGTGGCTTTTAATCCAAAAAATAATCATATCTATTTACTAAATGAAAAAAATCCGGGTTTGCTTATCGAATTGGATGAATCCGGTAAAATCATTAAACAGACGGATCTCGATTTTGCTATAGATTATTCGGGTATATTTTATGAACAGACGGAAGATGTCCTGTGGATAGTTAGCGATAAGTCTAAATCCATAAGCAAATGTGATTTGAATGGCAAAAAGCTAAATAGTTATAAAATCAAAGAATCAAAAGCAGAAGGGATAGTTGTTGATCCTGACTTGAAGATGATTTATGTTGTTTTGGATGGATTGGATAAATTACAAGTTTATAAATATTAGAAATAATCTCATATTTTATCACAGATAACGAAGAAAAGCGTTTGTGTAATTTATGATAACAAATAAAACGAAAAATGACAAAAGAAAAACTAAAAATTGGAGAAATTTCAAAACCCAGATTTGAATTCAGGTCTTTCGGTCAGGATTTTGATAAAGCTGCGAAGAAAATGGCTAAATTATCAGCTCCGGTACCAAAAAAAGTGAAAGAGAGACATTCTGATGAGATTTATATCGTTTCAAAGACAAATGATATAAACAATACTAAAATCAGAAATGGTAAAATGGATATAAAAACCTTTGTGAAAACAGTTGATGGACTCGAGCAATGGAATCCCTTAATGAAGACCAAATTTCCTATATCCAAAGATGTATTGGTGAATGATGTATTCCCTGCTTTTATGGTTGATATGCCCAAGTTGAATAAGAAGACTTATACCTTGGAGGAGTTTTTGGATTTAGTGAAAAACCACAAAGATCTTCAAGCAGTAAAAGTACATAAACACAGATTCGGTTATATGGTAAATGATACCATTTGCGAAGTTGCTAATGTGCTTATCAACGGAGCAAAAGTCGTCAGTGTAAATTCGGAATCAACAGAGATAGAAGATATAAAAAAGACCTTGAAAGACCTTGGATTGGAAGGGGTTGAAAATATAAATTATCTTCAAGCTATTAAGAGAGTGATTGGTATGATTGATAAACCATTGGCTAATTAGCCATAGTCTAAAATTAATAAAAAATGGCAAAAGAAATAGAAAGAAAATTTTTGGTAAAAAACGATGATTTTAAAGAATGTGTCAGGCAATCCCAAAAAATTGTTCAAGGTTATTTATCATCAGTTCCTGAAAGGGCTGTAAGGGTGAGAATCAAGGGGGATAAGGGGTTTTTAACGGTAAAAGGTATCGGTAATGAGTCAGGTATGAGTAGATTTGAATGGGAAAAAGAGATAAGCGTGGAAGATGCAAAGGATTTATTGAAAATCTGTGAGCCGGGAATTATTGATAAAACCCGTTATATAGTCCAGTACAAAGGTTATGTGTACGAGATAGATGAATTTTACGGGGATAATGATGGATTGATAGTCGCGGAAATAGAGCTGGAATCAGAAGATGATATTTTTGAAAAACCCGAGTGGCTTGGAGAGGAAGTGACCGGTGATGTAAAATATTACAATGCGATGTTGATGAAGAATCCATATAAAAACTGGAAGGATAAATAATATTTGTGCTTAAGTTTGTATTGTCCTATAATACAGGCAAATAACAATATCACACATAAATTATTAGCAAGTACTCAGGTCAAATATTTAGTTTAAAAGAAATAAAATATTATTATGTAATCAATGCTTAGACAATCAATGAATTAAAATACCTGAGCAGCCACTATTATTATATTTTTTTGAAATCTTTAAAAATATTTTAATAATTCAATTAGTTTTCGTATCTTTATCCTGTAAATATTTGAAAAGTATGGATTGAGGGTATCGGGGATTACGCCCAAATTGATAGCTAATGATGAAAAAAGCAGGATTAATTATAGTATTGGTAATTTTTCTTATAAATTTATTGGATGCTCAAATATTGCATGTCAATCTTCCGGATACAATGGATAAATCTCGTCATTATACATTACCAAGTGTTTGGGGAGACAGAATGGTAATAATTGACAAAAAGTATTCTTCTTTCAATCCGGAGGAAGATTATTTCTTTAGATTTTATAAAAGAATTAATCGTCAATGGAATTTGCAATCTTCTATAAAAGCTAAGGATTATCATATTATTCAACGTGGGTTTAGAGGATATATGGTAAAAGATTATTTTATAATATTATCAATTGCACCCGGAGATGTAGGTGATAATACAGATTTATTTATTTTTAAAGAAAAAAATGATTCATTTATATTAAATGATAAAATTGAACTTAATCAAGATTTCAATCCACATGCTATGGCAGTAAGTGAGGATTGGATTTTGGTTCGATTATTCACAAATGATGCCGAATTAACCGATTATTTTATTCATAATGAGCAAGACCACTGGATACTTAGAGATAAGCACAGTTATCCACAATCGTTTCAATATGTTAATAATAGTCGTGATGATAGAGCTGATATTTCTAAAGATTATGCTGTGGTTTCCAATTATATAAAAAGAACTCAACATAAAAGTCGGGGGATTTTGTCAGTATATAAAAGAAATGGGTTGAAATGGGATATTATTCAAAAGATTTATGAACCTAATCTTGATAAAGAAAAAAGTAATTTGGGTTATCAAATATCTATGTCTCCAAACGGGAGATTAATTGCTACGAGGACAGTAGATGGTATTCAAGTACCTAACTTTTTTATATTCAAAATGGATGAAAATACAGGGAAATATGAACTTGATTATCAAGATACAATTTATAATAGGGTTAGATTTGATATAGGAAATGAGGATTTGATAATTGCTTCAGACAGCAATGTTTGGTATCACGTAAATCAAAATGATAATTGGAGAGTAAAATGCAAACTTAATTCAAGATTAGAAGGTATTGGAGGCTTAAGTTTTGGAAGTTATTATTCTGAATTTAGACAGGGCGAGACAGCAGTTACAGGTCATCGTATTAATGATAGCACTAGCTTAATAACAACCTTTCAAATTCCTGCTCGTGATACACTAAGTTTATCTATTTGTCAGGGTGCTGCATACGACTTTAATGGGAGAATGCTTACTCAATCCGGTCATTATGTTGATACTCTTGAGTCATCATACTGCATTGATAGCGTGGTGCAGCTATATCTCAATGTACATCCGACGCCACGAGTAGAAATTGATACTTTTATCTGCCCGGGAGATAGCATCAAGATTGGAGAGGATATATTTACAGATGAAGGGGAGTATGAGGTGGTGCTTGAGAGCAGTTATGGATGTGATAGCATAGTGCAGTTGAGTCTTGGTATAAGTGATATAGAGCTTCTTGATAGTACTATAATATCGGATTATGGTTGTGGGAGCGGAGCGATAAATATTAGTATTGACGGCAATAATCCGCCTTATGCCTTTGACTGGAGCACCGGAGAGCGAGGAGAGGATATATCGGGATTGACCAAGGGGACATACAGCGTGACGATAAGGGATAAGAGTGGTTGTGAACTGCAACAATCCTTCATCGTACCCGACTCAATTCCTTATCTGATACCCAATGCATTTTTTCCTTCCGGAACAGAAGAGATAAACAAGAACTTCAAAATATACCAAGCACAAAATGTGCATATAGAGTCCACACAGATATTTGACAGATGGGGAGAGAAAGTATATGAGTCCGAAGGCGATGAATATTGGGATGGTAGCTATAAGGGAAAAGCACAAGCTCCGGGCGTATATCTGTATAAGATAGTGATAGATTCTCCATGTGGTACGGAGACGGAGACGGGGCAGGTTTTGTTGTTGAGGTGATTTGATTGTTCCGTGTTTTGAGCTGGAGCGAAGCGGAAAGCTGAAGCAAAGGGGAAGCTGAAGTGAAGCGAAAAGCTGTAGCGAAGCGGAAGTCCCGAGTAGCGAAGCGTACTGCGGGATTTTGAGTTCCGTGTTTTGTGTTCCGGTTTTGAGTTAGTAGTAAAATAGGGAAAACTTAGGACTCGAAAGCACGACTGCAAGGAGTGATTTTGAAGCCGGTTTATAAAATACGGATCGTTGTTGCATCCCTCTTATTTTTTTTGGAATAGAAAACATAAGAGGGGAGAGCAGAGCATTTGCAGGATGAATGAGGTCTGCCCAGTAAAATAAATTTATGAATATTTCATAGGGAGGCAGCTGTGTCAAGATAAAGGAGCATCGCTCCTGCAACAGCTATTTTAATAATGTCGAACACCAAACAAAGAATGCCGATTTTAGATTTGGAAGGGATGAGATAATCAAATAAATCATATATCACTCTGTCCCGCTGTAGGGCGGGGCTGATTTTAGATTTAAAAGGAATATTGATATTCAAGATAAATAAGCGAGGTCAAGAGAAGGTCGCTTGTTAGGGGAATATGTTCCATTTTGCGAAACTCTGCGATACCTCTGCGACACTTTGCGGGATAAAATACATTGTCTGATTTCTATTGATTTTTCCGCTAAGTTGCGCTAAGGATACGCAAAGGAGCGCTGTGTATTTGGTATCTCGTTGTTTATTTGCTGTAAGATATCTTACCGGTATCTATAATTTTAAGGCTGCCGGGATGAATTTTTATCAAGGTTGTTGTGTCGAATTCTATCGGGTCTCCGTCGATATGGAATTTATTATAATCGGCTTCAATTTTAATATCTGAATTTGTTTGATGATAAGATATATACTTTGATTCTTTGATTTTTCCTGCAAACATATTGACAATAAACACCGGATAATAGTATAGAGGGAATGGCTTAACCAATACAATATCCAGTTTCCCACTGGCAGGATTCGCTTTGGGAGCAATTAGGGCATTATTGCCAAATTGTCTGGTGTTGGCAAGTGTTACCATTTTGAAGTTATCATCGATATTTATATGGTCAAATTGAAGTTTAGCATTGAAATTATTAAATTTGCGCATACATTTCAGAGTTGATGCAATATATCCGGACAAGCCCCGGCTTTTTCTTCCGGCGAACAGATGAGCGACGCAACTATCAAAACCTATTCCGGCAGCGTTGATAAATTTTTTACCGTTTATTTCGATGACATCTACATATAGAGTTTTCCCATTATAGATGTGATTTATAAGTTTTTTTATATTGGTGTTAAAACCCAGTTCTTTTGCAAAACCATTGCCTGACCCACGAGGTATTACAGCCATTATTTTATCGTTTTTATTAAATAAATAATTGGCAAAATGGTTGATTGTACCGTCTCCTCCTGCTATGACAAAAACTTTGTATTTATCGATAATTTTTTTTGCTAAAGCGTCTATGTCCTCAATAGAATTGGTGATGTGAATATCAAAAGCAGGATCTATTTTTTTTATTCTTTTTAGCAGCGACTCGGGTTTTTTCTTACCTGAATGTGGATTGATAATAAATACGATATCCTCTTTTTTGAAACTCATAATTGGGTCTAATCTCTAAATAAGAGCGCGAATATACCTATTTTATGACTTACATAGAGTAAAATTATTTAAAAATTCCTTTTTCTGTCAAAATGACACTTTTTGGAATAAAAAATCTTATCTTTGCGCTCTGAATAAAATTAATAGTGAAAAATATGTTTAAAGAAGTAAGAGATGATGGGAAATTTATCGATGAAAATAGGCAAGGGGAGGCGTTTTTTAAGCTTGATGACAAGGTACAATCAGGAAACAAAAAAGTGTATATTGAGAGCTATGGATGCCAAATGAATTTCAATGATTCTGAAATTGTGGCAGCTATTATGCGCGAAGACGGATATTCTGCCACAAGAAATATTGATGATGCAGACTTGATATTTGTAAATACTTGTTCGATCAGAGATAAAGCTGAGAAAACATTGCTAAAAAGGCTTACGGAGTTTCAAGTGTACAAAAAGAATAATAAAGACTTGAAAGTAGGTGTTTTGGGATGTATGGCAGAAAGATTGAAAGAGGAGTTTTTAGAGAATAAAGTGGTTGATTTGGTTGTTGGACCCGATGCTTACCGCAGTTTGCCTGAGTTAGTAGAATGGTCAAAACACGGGAATAAAGGAATAAATGTACATCTTTCCAAGGAAGAAACATACGATGATATTACTCCGGTCAGACTGGATGAAAATGGAGTGTCAGCATTTATTTCGATTACCAGAGGCTGCAACAATATGTGTTCATTTTGTGTAGTGCCATATACTCGTGGAAGGGAAAGGAGCAGAAATGCTTTTTCGATTGTGGCAGAGGCAGTCGATCTGTTTGGTAAAGGGTATAGGGAAGTAACACTTTTAGGTCAAAATGTCGATTCATATCTATGGGAAAATCCTGAGACAAAAGAACAAATATCTTTTGCTAAGCTTCTTGAGATGGTGGCTGAAGTTAATCCCTTGTTGAGAGTGCGTTTTGCTACATCGCATCCAAAGGATATGGTTGATGAAGTGATTTATACTATGGCGAAGCACAAAAATATCTGTAAGTATATACATCTTCCCGTTCAATCCGGCAACTCCAGAGTATTGGAGTTGATGAACAGGACTTATACAAGAGAGTGGTATTTGGAAAGGGTGAAAAAGATATATGAAATCATTCCTGATATCGCTATATCATCTGATATGATTGCAGGTTTTTGTACAGAGACCGAGGATGAGCATAAGGATACCTTGAGTATAATGAAGGAGGCAAATTATAGTATGTCATATATGTTTTATTATTCCGAAAGACCACGGACAAAAGCCGAAAAAACTTTGGAAGACGATGTGCCGTTGGAGGTTAAAAAAAGGAGATTGAGTGAAATTATCAGGCTTCAAAATCAGTTGTCGTTTGAGCATAATAAAAATGATATCGGTAAGGTATTTGAAGTCTTGATAGAAGGAGACTCTAAAAAATCAGATAATGAATTTAAAGGAAGAAATTCTCAAAATAAAGTAATAATTTTCCCGAAAGAAGAAGGTTTGGGCATTGGTGATTATACTTATGTGAAAGTATTGGATGCAACAAGTGCTACTTTAATAGGAAAAATAGAAAAATAACAGGACTTTTCATTAAAATGGAGATTTATCTCAAATATAAAATCAATTAATTATGGAATTACAAGCAATTAAAAGGCGATTTGGAATAGTTGGTAATTCTGAAAAATTAAACAGGGCTATTGAAACAGCTTTGCGTGTAGCTAATACCGATTTGACAGTATTGATACAGGGCGAAAGCGGTGTAGGAAAAGAGGTGTTTTCTAAGATAATCCACAGTATGAGCAACCGTAAGCACAATGATTTTATCGCTTTGAACTGCGCAGCAATTCCAGCCGGAACTTTGAATTCAGAGTTGTTTGGTCACGAAAAAGGGGCATTTACCGGAGCTACATCGGATAGAAAGGGATATTTTGAGACGGCTAATGGGGGAACTATTTTTTTAGATGAAATAGGAGAGATGCCCAAGGATACCATGTCTTATTTATTGCGTGTTCTTGAAAACGGAGAGTTTTTTAGAGTCGGTTCATCAAAAGTTCGCAAGACTGATGTGCGGGTAATCGCAGCGACGAATGTTGATCTGCGTGTCAAAGTCAAAGAAAAGAAATTCAGGGAAGATTTGTACTACAGATTGAATACCGTGTCGATTTTTCTTCCGGCTTTGCGGGAAAGACCAGAGGATATTATTTTGTTGTTTAAGAAATTTGCCAGGGATTTTGCCGAAAAATACAATTTTCCTACTATTTCCCTTGATGAACATGCACAATTGTATATCAAGAATTATTCATGGCCGGGAAATATAAGGGAATTGAAAAATGTTGTTGAGAAATTGTCAGTTTTATCGGATGAACGTCTGATAACAGCAGAAAAATTAGTTGAGATTGTCCCTGAAATAAGAATAAGGCACCTACCGGTTTCTTTTGAAGACAAAAGCAAAAGTGAAGATTTTAACGACAGGGACTTGGTCTATAAATTCTTATTTGATATGAAAAAGGACTTATCTGAATTGAAAACAATGTTTTTTGAATTGGTTAGAGCCAATAATTTGGATATGCCTGCTTTAAGTGGAAGGGATTACAATTTGTCAATTGACAAAAATATGATACCGGCATTTGAGAAAAAAATAAACGAATTTGAAAATGATGTTAAAATTGATTATCCGGTAATAAATGATTTTTCTAATGAAATAAAACCAAAGGATTCCGGTTATGAAGTTGAAGTTCTTGACGAAAACCTTAATTTGAATGAAATGGAGAAGTCGATGATAATAAAGGCACTGAAAAAGTACAAGGGAAGAAGAAGAAATGCAGCAAAAGAACTCGGATTGTCAGAAAGGACACTTTATCGAAAAATAAAAGAATATGGAATCAAAGAATAGCCTTATTAAAAAATTATTGTTTGGATTTTTTTTGACTGTTACATTTTCGTCATGTTTTATCTTCTATACCTTTAAAGATATCTCGATAGCACCTGATGTCAAGACCTTTTATGTTGAAGATTTTGCAAATAATGCAACAAATTCGCCTGCTACATTGAATCAAGATTTTTCAGAAGCATTGCGAAAAAAAATAATTGATGAGACAAGTTTGACCTACGATGAAAATAATCCACATGTGATTTTTTCCGGAGCTATAAGTTCATTTGTAGTCACGGCTCAAGCACCTGATAAAGAAGGTGCTTCACTTAACAGATTGCAGATAAAAATTAATGTTGAATACCTCAACGCTTTACACGAAAAAGAGAATTGGAAAAAGCCATTTACTTGGTATGCTGATTTTCCCAGCGACCAATCTTTAGATGAGGTACAAGAATCATTAATCAAAGAGATTTTTGATCAAATATTGGATGATATTATCAATAAATCATTCAATAATTGGTAGCTTATACTGAATTTGGAAAAAAACTTATAGATATTTTTACTATTTGTTGCAAATACTTGTATCTTCGCAGCGATTTTTAACAAAAATTAAAAAAATAATATGTCAAATTACGGAAAAGTAAGTCAGGTTATAGGCCCGGTTGTCGATGTGTCATTCACTGAAGAAGGAGCAAAGCTACCGGAGATTTTGAATGCCTTGGAAATCGATAGAGGTGATTCTACATTGGTTTTGGAAGTTCAGCAACATTTAGGCGAGGATACGGTGAGGAGTATCGCTATGGACTCAACCGATGGTTTGAAACGAGGAGATAAAGCATTAGATACAGGAAAACCTATTGCTATGCCTATAGGTGAGCAAATAAAAGGTAGATTGTTTAATGTGGTTGGTGAAGCGATTGACGGTATCGGAAAAATCGCAAAAGACGAAAATGCCTATCCTATTCACAGAAAGCCACCTCAATATGAAGATTTGTCAACTGAGACAGAGGTGCTTTATACGGGGATTAAAGTTATTGACTTGATTGAGCCTTATCCAAAAGGTGGAAAAATTGGTCTGTTTGGAGGTGCAGGTGTTGGTAAGACTGTTCTTATTATGGAGCTAATCAACAATATCGCCAAAGGATATGAAGGTATCTCAGTATTTGCAGGAGTGGGGGAGAGAACCAGAGAAGGAAACGACTTGCTTAGAGAAATGCTTGAAGCTAATGTTATAAAATACGGTAAAGATTTTATGGAGGATATGGAGAATGGCGGATGGGATATAACCAAGGTTGATAAGAATGAATTGTTAGAATCTCAGGCAACATTGGTTTTTGGTCAAATGAATGAACCTCCCGGAGCTAGAGCTAGAGTTGCTTTGGCAGGATTGACTGTTGCTGAGTATTATAGAGATGGTGATTTGAATGATCCCTCAGGAGGAAAAGATATATTATTTTTTATAGACAATATTTTCCGTTTTACACAAGCGGGTTCTGAAGTATCTGCTTTATTGGGTAGGATGCCGTCAGCTGTTGGTTATCAACCTACATTGGCTACTGAGATGGGACTGATGCAAGAGCGTATTACTTCTACCAAAAGAGGTTCTATTACGTCAGTACAAGCGGTATATGTGCCTGCGGATGACCTTACTGACCCGGCTCCGGCTACCACTTTTGCTCACCTTGACGCTACTACGGTTTTGAGTAGAAAATTAGCTTCTTTGGGTATTTATCCTGCTATTGATCCTTTGGATTCTTCTTCAAGGATTATGAATCAGGATATGTTGGGAGAAGAGCATTATACTACTGCTCAAGATGTGCTTCATATACTTCAAAGATATAAAGAATTACAAGATATTATTGCTATTTTGGGAATGGAAGAATTGTCAGAAGAAGACAGGACTGTAGTCAATAGAGCCAGAAAAGTTCAGAGATTTCTTTCTCAACCGTTCCACGTTGCCGAACAGTTTACCGGTATTTCAGGAGCTTTGGTTTCAATTGAAGATACAATCAAAGGGTTTAGAATGATTTTGGATGGCGAGATGGACAAATATCCTGAAGCAGCATTCAACTTGAAAGGAACTATTGAGGAAGTAATTGAAGCAGGATCAAAAATGCTTGAAGCGTAATATAAATAATTGAAATTATGGAATTAGTTGTTTTAACACCTGAAAAAGAGTATTTCAAAGGAGAAATAGTTTCACTTACTGTTCCCGGTGTTTCAGGAGAGTTTGAAGTATTGAAGGATCACGCTCCTTTGGTATCTGCATTGACCGCCGGAGAAGTTAAAATTAAAAAGAAAGACGGTGATATATTAAAATTTAATGTTAACCAAGGATTTCTTGAAGTGATCAATAATGATTTGGCTTTATTGGTAAAAAAAATAGAAGATAAATAATAAATTATCACCAAATTGAGATATACAAAGCCATTTCGATTGTGAAATGGCTTTTTTTTCGCTTTTACCCAACCAAATTGATATAATTAGTGTCATTAAAAGTGACATAGTTTATCCAATAGATATCAAAGATAGAGTTGAAGCTAATTAGGTATTAAATTTAATTTGTTGAATCTTTTTGAGTGATTAATTGTTTGTTAATTTGATTAGTTGTGTTTTTTAATATTATTGAATATGAAGATAGGTTTTACTAAGATGAAGATATTATTTGTTTTTATTGTATTCTTGTTTTTTTCTTGTCAAAAAGATGAGAAATCCGGATATTTTGAATTAGGAAAAAATGAGATTGAAATGAATTATCAAGAAACTCAATGTTCCGATCCTTGGTATGAGCTTGTTATTTTGCATCAAGACAGGTCAAAAAAAGCTATTTTAAAAGAGTATTTGGACTTGAAAAAAATCAAGTATCTTGATATGGTTTATGATAAAGCTAGCTCAGACGAGGTCATTAGCTGTACTGCCTGTACTTGTTTTACCGGGTCAGTGTTTTATATTAAGATAAAGGATAAAAGCGATAATATTGAAAAGCTAAAGGAAATTGGATTTAAATTATAAAAATATTTATTTTATTTTGGGGTAAACTATGTGAAGGATAACGGTTTTGATATTGGCTTAATAGATGCTTGCCGGTCTAATGACCGTAAAGCACAGGAGAAGTTATATCGTTATTTTTTTGCCAAACTTTTGCCGATGATAAGAAGATACGCAATAAATGAAGATGATATAATAAGTATTTTTAATGATGGTATGCTAAAAGTTTTTACTCAACTGGATTCTTTTACAGGAAAGGGCAATTTTGAAGGATGGGTAAGAAAAATAGTGTTAAACAGTTTGTATAATTATTTTAGGAAATACAATATTAAAGTTAAAATTTTTGAATTACATGATTATGATAAATCTCTGAATGGCTCCGGGACAAGTGTATTGGATGATATGTATTATGAGGATTTATTGAAATATTTGAATATTTTGCCAAAAAGATCTTCTGAGATATTCCGGATGTATGTTTTAGATGGATATACGCATAAAGAAATTGCCGTAAAATTGGATATATCCGAAGGAACATCAAAGTGGCATGTTTTTAAGGCTAAAGAACAATTGGCAAAAACTATAAAATTAAATATTGCAGGTTATGAATAATAGTAAAGAAAAGATATTGATTGATAGGGGCTGGAAAGAAATGGCTACTATCTTGGACAAGGAAATGCCTCTTGACAATAGTACAAAAAGCAATTCCGGGATAGCGGTTGCTTTGTTATTGCTTTTGTTGTTTGTTGGTATAGGAGGGGGCTATTATTTGATGAATAGTAGCAAAACTGAATTGAAGAAAAATACTATTGAAAAGAAAAAAAATATTGTTAATAAGAATAGTTTTGCGGATATAGCTGAAGATAATAGCGATAATTTGATTGGAAAGATTAATTCAAAAAACAAAAACACTACTAATACAATTGACCGGGGTACAATAGATAAAATAAGCGAAAACAACTATACTAAAATTTCAAAAAGCAGGGAAAATAAAACACAGGTTTTTGTATCTTCAGCTAAAGGTAGAAATGAACTGATTTCTACAAATAATGCTTCTCTTATAAGCGCAAAAAGTTTTGAGCAATATAAAAACATACTGCCAATTGATGGATCGGATAAGAATCTGTTAGCATTGAATAAATTAGATAATATTTCCAATGGGGTTTACGGTGAGGATTTTGAACTATTATACACAAAAAAAATCTCTCCGGTAGTATCGCATTTTAAACACAAGAAGCATTTTAGCAAGGACTTTTCGCTTGGTGCTGCTATCGTATCGGAGAATTTGACTAGTTTTGGGGGAGTGGAATCAGAAGTGGAATATCAATTGGGTATTACTAAGAAAATGGGATTGACCGTAGGAATTGATTTTTCTTTTTTTAGGAAAAAAGGCATGCAAAATTCTTTTCTCACAAATTTATATATAATCAGACCTTATGACGGTAGATATGAGGACGATAAGGTTGCAGAAAGGAATTTGTTTAGCACTAGATATAAAGAAGAATTTAATATTTCAACACGTAATCCATATGCTTTGGGAGGGTTTGTTGATAAACTTTACTATATCAGTCTGCCTGTAAGCGTTTATTATAAAGTCAAAAGATATAGATTGTCCATTGGATTTAAAGCCTCATATTTGCTATATGGCACTAATTTTACCTCAAGAAAGAACTATGTTGGAGGACAAAATTATATTATATCATCCGATAAAGCTTTTATAAAAAGCAAGGTGTATAATAGATTTGATTATAGCTCTTTTGCAGGGTTAGATTTCAGGGTATATAAGAGGTTTAGCTTATCTGCAAAATTCAGTTATTCTTTTACAAATATATTGAGCAATCCGAAAACACAGTTGAAAAATGTCAGCGGAAGTTTGTTTGCTTTTAGAACCGATAATCAGTATAAAGACAGATATGATAACAATATCTACTTTAGTCTGGGGATAAAATATAAGTTGTGATTAAAAATGAAATGCACTTAGCAGAGGTCACGCCAAGGTACGCCAAAGCGGATATATTTGCTTTTATGCCTTGGCGTACGTAGCGAATCCTTAGCGCCCGCAGCGGGATAATTAATAAAATAATTACGGCTATTCACAAGAACTTTCACCTTGTCTAAATAAAAAAAGATTATTAATTATTAATCAAATTTATTTTTAAAATTATAATAAAGCTAAATCGTTTGGAGATTTTTTGAATATCTTTGCCCTCCAAAAATATAATAGGTGAAAAAATATATTGTAAAGTATGCGGGTGAGATTAGTACAAAACAATCTCGTACAAGATGGAGAATGATAAACCAATTGTATTCTAATATTATCAAGGCTCTGAAGTACCATAATATAAAACTCAACAAAGGAAAAGCAACATGGGATTTTATCTATGTAGAACTTGAAGAAAAAGCTTTGGAAATATTGAGATATATTCCGGGGATTCAGTATCTGGCTGAAGTTGAAGTGATTCACGAATTAGAAAAGGAGAAAATATTGGAGAAGGGGCTTGAACTTTTTAAGGATAAAGTTGGAGGAAAAAGATTTGCCGTAAGATGTCGAAATAGATTGACCAAAAACAAAACCTATCGTTCAATGGATATTGAAGTCGAATTGGGTAGTCTTTTGTATGAATATGCTGCCGGAGTGAAACTGACTAATCCGGATATTACGTGCAAAGTAGAAATAAAGGATGAAGGGGCTTTCTTTTATTCTGAAAAAATAAATGGAATAATCGGGTTTCCAACAGGGAATACCGGAAAAGGGATAATGCTCTTATCGGGAGGTATCGATTCGCCGGTAGCTGCATATAGTATGATAAGGATGGGGATGATACCGGTTTTTGTCTATTTTGATTTGGGAGGAGTAGAACAAAAGAAATTGACGGTTAAAGCTTTTAAATATTTGTATGAAAAATATTTGCCCGGTCAGAATATCGATTATATAAATATTCCCTTTGAAAAAACTATAGAATATATCAGGACTTTGCCCCAGAAATATCAGAATTTGTTGCTTAAGTATTTTTTCTACAAAGTTTCTGAAAAATTGGCTTACAAATATAGAGCCAAAGCAATAGTAACGGGAGAAGCATTGGGACAAGTGTCAACACAGACAGTCGATAATATCATTATGTTGGACAAATATTCGTCATTTTCGGTATTTAGACCTACTTTATTTATGCCTAAACTTGAGATTATCAACCTTGCAGAGCAGATTGGGACAATGGATTTTGCCTATACCGGAAAAGAGTACTGTGCTATTGCTACAAAAAGAGTTGCGACAAGCGGTAGAAAAGATATTTTTGATAAGATTATAGAAAATATTCCTTTGGAGGAGAAGTTGAAAGATATCCTTGAAAGTATGGTCGTTTATACAATTGACACTATTGATGAAGCCGGAGAAATTACAAGCCTTAAGGAAGTTGACCTAAACGAATATGTGTTGATAAACTTAGGTAGCAAGAAGATAGCTGATGATGAAATGAGAACAAATCTCAATAGTGCTTTGGCTCTATTTGAATCTTGGGATAAATCAGAAGTTTATAAGATAGTTTGTGATGAGGGTATCCAAAGCGGTATCCTTGCTGAAACTATGAGAAGAGCCGGATTTAAGGTATTGGTGTGAGAGTGGAGCTGCAGGGATTCGAACCCTGGTCCAGAGAAAGCACCAATAAGCTTTCTACATGCTTAGTGTTGTATTGAATTTTCGAGTTTGAAATTGGTCACAACACATACCGTTTCAAACCTTATCTCCTGTTTCTCGACCTGACATCGGAGTATCTGTCAGTATCCAGCCCGAGTTTTTTTCGATGCGTGTTACGCTGTGTATCAGGCGTCAAGCGTAAGACGCAAAAGCTTTCTAATTCCTAGAATTAGGCAGCCATGGCCAATCTATGATTGCCAATTGAAA
>Ga0256832_1000395_pt1 | contig 27421 bp, 22 predicted proteins | sample 134614metaG_FD_190534 | JGI IMG/M metagenome (GOLD analysis project Ga0256832, IMG submission 190534) | Hydrothermal vent microbial communities from Lau Basin, Pacific Ocean - 134-614 | ecosystem: Environmental > Aquatic > Marine > Hydrothermal vents | place: Pacific Ocean: Lau Basin | collected...
TAGACGTGCTTATCGGTCTCCAATGGGGAGATGAGGGAAAAGGGAAAATTGTCGATTACCTTTCCGAAAAATACGATATTATTGCTCGCTTTCAAGGAGGCCCCAATGCCGGACATACCATCGTGATAGATGGTCGATCCTTCGTGTTGCACACCATCCCTTCGGGTATTTTTAGAGAAGGTGTGGTCAACATCATTGGCAACGGTGTCGTCATCGACCCCATCACCCTCTTTAAGGAGATCGACGCGCTTGAGAACATTGAGGTACCTGTCCGCGACCGGCTTTTGGTCGGGCAAAAAGCCCACCTCATCCTACCTACCCACCGTTGGCTGGACGCAGCCTCTGAGCATGCTAAAGGAAAGCAGAAGATCGGTTCCACCCTACGGGGTATCGGGCCGACATACATGGATAAAACCGGGCGCAATGGTCTCCGGGTGGGAGACATAATGCTGCCGGATTTTGATGCCAAGTACGCCGCGTTAAAAAGGAAGCATCTGCAACTTCTATCCATGCATCCTCCGGTTGACTTTGACCTGGAAGGAGAGGAGCAAAAATGGATGACTGCTATCCAAGGCCTCCGTCAACTACAACATGTCTCTTGCGAGTATTACCTCGGACGGGCCCTTAAGGAGGGAAAACGCATCCTGGCGGAAGGAGCACAAGGCTCCATGCTGGACATCGATTACGGAACGTATCCCTATGTCACTTCTTCCAACACCGTTACAGCAGGCGTTTGTACCGGTCTGGGAGTGGCTCCTTCATCTATTGGGGAAGTCATCGGCATCGTCAAAGCATACACCACCCGTGTAGGCGGCGGTCCATTTCCCACCGAGCTGCATGACGACATGGGCAAGTTTCTACAAGATGAAGGCCACGAGTACGGTGCTACCACCGGACGTCCCCGGCGGTGTGGATGGTTGGATTTCCTCCAGCTCAACTACACGATAATGCTTAGCGGCGTCACACAGATCGTATTGACAAAACTCGACATCCTCAACAAACTCGAGACCATCCAGGCCGCGGATTCGTATACCCTGGAGACGGGAGAAATAGTCAGGGAGTTGCCCTATTGCCTCGACGCATTCGATATAACCCCCAATTATGTGTCCTACGCGGGATGGCAAAGTGATATCAATACCATCCGGGATTGGTCACAGATGCCACAGGCGACCAAAGATTATATCCGGGCCATTGAAAAAACGACCAACACTCCGGTATCGATTGTATCCACCGGCCCGGAGAGAGAAGCACTAATCATCCGCTCCTCTCCATTATAGGGATTATCGATTGATTTAGGCTATGCAAAATGCCCTGAATTGAATACGTTTGTCATTTATTTACCACTTATGAATCCAATCCGAAACATACTTATTCTGTCCATCGTAGCGTGGATGTGGGCCGGTGCATGCACGGATAGACAACAAGATATACCTATGCATATCCTGAGGGGTAAAACCATGGGGACCTATTACCAAATCAAATATACCGGTCCTCTTAAAGCACATATGGGAGCTATGGTAAACAAGCTTCTCGCTGAGCTTAACAGCGAAGTGTCCACCTACATTAAGACCTCCGTCATTTCCCGTATAAATCAAAATCCGGGGGAATTTGATTTGACAAAAACTCAAGCCTTCAAAAAGAGAAAATGCAGGTATTTTATCGAGAATTACCGGTTGGCGGACTCCATTTACCGGTTGTCGGACGGAGACTTTGATCCGACGATTATGCCCTTGGTCAATTATTGGGGATTCGGGTATTCGAAGCGGGAGAGGCGGACCGGGACCATTGCTCCGGACTCTATCCGGCGATTGGTGGGGATGGACAAAATCGCTTTGAGGAACTTTGTCATCACGAAGTCAGTAGACGGGGTCCAATTGGACTTTAGTGCCGTGGCCAAAGGCTACGGAGTAGACCTCATCGGCCGGTTGTTGGAACAGCAGGGGATTCAAGACTTTCTGATTGATATCGGGGGGGAGGTGCTGGCCAGGGGGGAAAAAGCCAAAGGGAACCCCTGGCTGGTAGGCATCAACACCCCAAAGGAAAATAGCCGTTTGTCGGACATTGTACTCACCGCTCCGGTGCGGGATGCCGCTATTGCTACTTCCGGCAATTACCGCAATTACTACCGGGCCGGAGGGAGAAAATACAGTCATACTATAAATCCCAAAACGGGGGTCCCCGAGCGCAATAACTTGCTTTCCGCTTCGATATGGGCCAAGAATTGTTCCCTGGCCGATGCCCTGGCGACCACTTGTATGGTAAAGGGGATGCCGGAAGCCTACGATTTCATAACAAAAACAAAAGGAGTAGAGGGCTGTTTCATCTACAACCTTCCTTCCGGCAGGGACACGATTGTCACTACCCGGGGATTTGAATACTTTCACTCCGCAAAACAGAAAAAATAAATACATAGAATGGAATTTAACTTAGAAAGAGACCTTATTTTTTTTGATATCGAATCCACCGGCCTGGATGTTATCCGGGACAGGATTATTCAACTGGCTATGATTAAGTATTTTAAAGACGGAAGACCGGAGGAGACACTCGAAATGCTTATCAATCCGGGGGCTGTACCCATATCCAAAGAGGCCTACGAAGTCCATGGTATATCAGCCCAAGACGTTGCCAATAAACCCACCTTCAAAGAAGTAGCCCAGCGCGTTTACGACTTTATCGAAGGATGTGATTTGGCAGGCTACAATATTCAGCGTTTTGATGTCCCGATGCTGATGGAGGAGCTGGCACGTGCCGGATTTACCATGGATTTGTCCAAAGTGAATATCATCGATGTCCAACGGATATTCTACAAGATGGAGCCCCGCCACTTAGCTGCAGCGCATCGTTTTTATTGTGGCGAAGAGATGGAAAATGCGCATGATGCTTTGGCGGATGTCAAAGCCACAGTCAATGTCTTAAAAGGGCAACTCTCCATGTACAAAGACAGGGATATGATAGATAAGGACGGGCAAGTTATTCCCGCTCCGGTGCAAAATGATATGTCCAAATTGCACGCCTTTACCAATGATTCAAACACTTTGGATGCTACCCGGCGTCTGAGACGTGATTCCAACGGCGTCATCGTCTTTAATTTTGGCAAGTACATCAATCAGCCGGTTGGCGAGTCGATGTATAAGGATCGAAATTACTACAACTGGATACAACAAAAGGAATTTTCGACGCAAATGAAGCAAATGGTCAAAAAACTCTTGGATGAATACATTGAAAAGCAGAAAAAGTAGAGGAATTTTACTCCGGACAGCATTATTAACGGGATTTTGTTTGTCCCTTCTATGCGGATGCCATCAAGCAAAGAAGGGATGTCTCGACAATAATGCCGTTAATTATGATGTGTCCGCCGACCGAAATTGCTGCTGTAAATACCCCGAACTCACGATAAACACCTCTTTGCAATGGGATGGAAGCCCCTTCGATTGGGATAGTGTATATGTTCTTGGAAGCGGGCAGGCATTTAAGTTGGTCGATATGAATATTCTCCTAAATAACTTCGCTCTCAAGCGGGCAAACACCCGGCTGCGCTCGGATTCTATCGCCCGGTTTACTACGACAGGCGGCATGGAATTGAACATCCCGGATGACTTTGCATGGTGGAGTGGTAAACAATCGGCTGTGAGCATCCCTGAGTTTATCGTAAAAAGCACTTATGACTCCCTGGCCTTCCATATTGGTCTGTCCCATCCTGACATTGATCCTGAGGTCTTGGATCCAAGTCATCCCCTGCATCCGGACAACAGTGGGTGGAATCCTGCATTGGGATTTCCGGTTTTAAGTATGAAATGGTTGACTGGAGTGCATAGCGAGGACACCGTAGGGGTGCGCTATACCACCATCCGGGAGAAAGAAGTGATTTCCATGTCTCTCCCGAGGAAAATCGAGGGAGTCATCGGGCAAAACACGACCGTAGATATCTCATTGGACCTGGCAAAATGCTTGGAGCATGTCGATCTGCAGCATCCGGATAGCGCGGAGGTATTGAAGCGTTTGAAAGGGGCCTTTGAGTAGCATCTATTCGTGCGAGAATGGCTTGTGCTTGCAAAGTACAAAGGCAAATGTCTATTTCATACCAAAACACTTTCCCCCTCCCGGCTGTTTAATCCTTAAGGGTCTATGGATGTAGTGGCCATGCAACAAGTTTTATTGACACGTAACAGTGTAGAAGTCATATGACACCGAAACATACTTTAATCGCGCTTATTCTCTTGACGATGAGCACCGCAGGGCTCGCCATGTTCTTTGTGGATAGCAGATGGGTAGCTGTACCAATCATGGTATTGTCCTCTGTCAAGTTTCTCTTGGTTGCTTTTGACTTTATGGAACTGCGCAAAGCCCATATCTTTTGGAAATCGGTAATTGTCGCTTATATCTTCCTATTCAACGCTATTGTATTGGGCGCATTGACCCTTCCGGCTTGATATTCAAAAGAAATACCGTGGATGGGGTGATGCCCTAAAAGTTATTGATTTACCCGTCTGTCTACCATTTCATACCAAAACAAAAGGAAAGGCAACTTGTTAGACTAAGGTAACAAATACAAATAATAGAATATGGATTTTATTCAACGAATAAATACGGATCTCAAAGAGGCCATGAAGGCAAAGGATCAGGCGCGCCTCCGGACGGTTCGGGCGATCAAGTCGGCGATTCTTCTCGCTCAAACGGATGGTTCGGGCAAGGAAGTCGATGAGGCCATGGGGCTAAAGATTATAAATAAACTACTCAAGCAGCGGAAGGATTCGCTCAAGATTTATGAGCAACAGGGACGAGATGATTTGGCAGCAGTAGAACGCGAAGAGATACAAGTCTTGGAAGCCTACTTACCCGAGCAATTGTCGGAAGAAGAGGTTTTGGAGCGCTTGAAAGGAATTATCGCGACCTCAGGTGCCACTTCGATGAAAGACATGGGACGGGTGATGGGCGTGGCCACAAGCACTTTCGCCGGTCAAGCTGATGGTGCTATGGTTGCCAAATTAGTCAAGCAACTCTTAAGCGCATGAGTGAAACGAATTCCAAAACAGAGGAGTTGATGGATTTTTCCGGCTTTGGCTTTAGTGATGAAGTGCTGGATGCCATCTACTATATGGGGTACAAAAACCCTACCCCCGTACAAACCCAAGCCATCCCTATGATTATGGAAGGCAAAGATGTGTTGGGTTGTGCACAGACCGGTACCGGTAAGACGGCGGCCTTTATTTTACCCGTACTCAATAGGATGATGCAGGAGAAAGGGCAATACACCAAGACCTTGATTTTGGTGCCTACGAGGGAATTGGCAGTACAAATCGACCAGCAGATTCAAGGGTTCGCCTATTTTACGTCGGTAAGTTCTATTGCCATTTACGGAGGGGGGAAAGGAGACAACTGGGGACAACAGAAAACAGCTCTCTCGAAGGGCGCGGATATCATCGTAGCTACACCCGGTAAGCTCATTTCACATTTGAATATGGGGTATGTCAAATTTGACAAAATAGATCATCTGATTTTGGATGAGGCGGATCGAATGTTGGACATCGGTTTTTTTGATGATATCATGAAGATCATCGGGCATCTACCCAAGAAGCGTCAGACATTGATGTTTTCCGCCACTATGGCACCTAAGATCAAACAATTGGCCAATAAGATATTAACCCAACCCGAGATGATTAGTCTTTCGATTGCCAAACCGGCAGAGGGTGTATTGCAAGCGGCCTATTTGGTACACGATCATCAGAAGGTGCGATTGCTGGACTCTTTGATTAGAGACAAGGACAATTATAAGAGCATTCTTATATTTGCTTCTACCAAGCGCAAGGTCAGCGAAATCGTCCGTACCTTGAAGCAAAAAGGGTATGAAGTGGAGGGGATTTCTTCTGACTTTGACCAGAAAGCCCGGGAGGAGGTGTTGCGTAAGTTTCGTGCAAAGCGCGTTCGCATCATTGTTGCCACCGATGTACTGAGCCGGGGAATTGACATCAAAGACATCAACTTAGTCGTCAACTACGACGTTCCGGGAGATGCCGCAGATTATGTACATCGCATCGGCCGAACTGCCCGCGCTTCTACTACAGGAGTGGCACTCACCTTCATCAATGAAGAGGACGGATACAAGTTTCAAAAAATAGAAACCCTCATCGAAAGGGAGGTGCCGAAGTCCCCGCTGCCTTCGGAATTGGGCGAAGGACCATCACCCGATATCCTAAAAAAAGGATACCGCCCTCCGGGAAAGTCTTACAACAGAAATTCCCGGCACTCCGGAAGGTCCAAGGGGAATAACCATCGAAACAAGCATCGCAATCAGAGAAACCATAAGAAAAAAAGAAGGGATTAAAACTATTCCAATGATCTGCCGTAGTCTTTTTACAGTCATTGTGCTATTGGGCATACTCTATCCTTCTGCAATACTTGCACAGGATAGAGAAATTGTCCATCAATTCCCTAAGGACTATTATGGGCAGTGGGAAGGGGCCCTTCAGATTTTTAAAGGAGAGGAGGTCGTCAGGACCCTTCCCATGATGTTGGATATTCATCCGGTCTCTGAAGGGCGAGATGCATGGAAGATTGTGTATTATGTAGACCGGGATAGTGTTGTCAAAGATTACGAATTAATCACCGATGACAGCATTCCCGGGCATTATCTCATTGATGAAAAGAACACGATCTTACTGGACGGTTATGTACATGGAGGTGTTTTTATTCAGCAATTTGAAGTTTCCGGGAGTCTGTTGACCGTTAGAGTCCAGCGTAGAGGGAGCTTTCTGGAATTTGAAATCTCTGCAGGACCTTCGATGCCCATAAGAAAATCAGGAGACACGACGTTTTTAGAAGAGAAGATTCCACCGGTCGAGAGTTTTGAACTAAATGTACGGCAGTTTGCCGTACTTAATAAAAAATAGTTTCATTCAGCTAATAGGAGGCTGAGAGCACTATTCTCCCAGTTCCTCTCACCAAATACTGCGTCGGATAACTCCTAAAGAATTGTTAAATGTACCGTGGGAGGAACGAGTTGGGCATATTATTGTGTTACTGCATACAAACGGAGCATAAATTTATTTGCATCTTTATGTTTCAAAATTTTTAATGACAGAATAAATTGCGATGATACCGACATGATTCAAACAATTATTAAACGCACGAGGTAATGATTGTTTTAATCATCCAAGGTTCCATCTGACCATTAAAAGACATTAAAAAGCAAACAGATGAAAAGCTTATGGTTTATATTATTTTCCCTGTTATTTGTAGGCACCGTTTCTGCTCAAGATGGCAGCAAATTACTCCGCGCACTCCATTCAGGGAATTACCAAAAGGTTACCCGGCACTTTGCCCCGAAGGTAGAAATCTGCTTTGGGGATGATGTATTCTTTTTGCCCAAATCAAAGGCCGCCACAAAATTTGAGTCTATCATGAATGAGCTCCACCCCACCTCAGTCACCGCCCTGCACAAAGGCTCATCTGACAACAAATCGGCCAAGTATATTATTGGAGAAGTGAAAAGTCAAAAGGGGACCTATCGTTTGTTTATCTTCGCCAAAAGAAGAGGGGATAGAACCGTGATTAAGGAGATTCGGTTGGAACCGTTTTAGTGACTGTTCTTTCATCCCTGAAGACTATTTAAATCTACTTTGTCAACAGTTGGTTGGACTTGACAAAGAATACTAATATAGGTAATGCATGCGTTTTGAGATGGCACCTTTTTGATATTAGAAGACAATAAACTTTATAAGTAATGAACATATTCAATGAGCGTCTCTTCTTTTTCTTCCTGATGATAGGGGCCACTTTTTTACAGGCCCAAAATGACGGAAATGCTACCTACAGTGTGGAGTTTGATTTCGGACTTTCCCGCACCCTTCACTACCACCGGCCCATCAGTGTGACACAGTGTTATGAGGCATGTATTCCATTGGAGCAAAAGGCAAGAAAAGCGTACAACGCCAATTTGAGTATATATCGAAATCTGAGCGCATCGAATAGTATCAAGCTGGGGTTGGGCTGGTCGGAGTATCGCTTTTGGGAGCGGGGGAAGGCTTCACCAGGGGATACTTCTCTATTGCCATATGAGACAACCAGAGCAATCAGTTACTATGATATTTCTGTGGGATATCGTCATACCTTTAAGAAGATGGCCCATCTTTATCCATTTGTCGAAACGGAAATGATGTTGGAACTCCCTGTAGATAGAAGTTTTGCTGTCAATCCATATGGCATTGCCAACAAGACCAGGGTCGGGCTCTTAGTGCCTGCTTCTGGCAAATGGGATGTAGTGTTCGATGCCTTTTACAAGACAGGAATCATCAATTATTCAAGCCTGTCCTTTACCGATGCTTATATTCCATATGGCTATGGAATACAGATAGGTCTCAATAGAAGCATTTAGTTGCTGTCCACCACCTCCAAGTTTTAAAACATGATTAGAAGAGGGTTTCCAAAGGGATTAATTATAGGGCTGATGGTCATTCTTTTAGGAGTGAAACAAGGCCGGTCGAAAGATGTCGGATTACTTCCGGAAATGACCCGGGTGTATGAGCAAATATTGGATTTGAGATTTGAGGAAGCTAGAGTGCAGCTCAATTCCATAAAAAGGATATCACCGGACAATCCTATGGTGTATCTATTGGAGAATTATATAGATTTTTTGACTCTGTTTATTGGAGAAAGGGAAGCGGATTACGATCGATTGTTTGCACACAAAGACGAACGCATCCGCAGGATCCGGCACACCTCCAAGACATCACCTTACTACCGGTTTACAGAAGCGCACATCCGGTTGCAATGGGCGCTGGTCATGCTAAAGTTCGGTCATCGCTTAAGAGCATTCAAGGAGATATCCAATGCGTATTATCTCATCGACAAAAACAAGAGTGCTTATCCGGATTTTCTTCCCAACAGAATGACCTATGGGTTTATTCAGGCGATACTCGGTGCGTTGCCAAGTGAATTGCGCTGGTGGGTGAGTTGGATAGGTATTGAAGGAGACATCGAGGAAGGTGTTCGTCAGGTTAAGAGTGTCCTCCATGCTACAGGGGAAGCCAAGGTCTTCATTCCGGAGGCGATAGGAATGCTGTCCTTTATATTTGTCAATTTTAAAAACGACCCTCAAGCGGCATATGACCTGGTAAGTACTGCCAATTTAAAATCCGGCCCCAGTATCCTTATACGTTTTATCAAAGCGCATTTGGCACTAAAGCAAAACAATGCAGGGACGGCCTTAAACATATTAAGTACTACCAAGATGAACAACCCGTCGCAATTACCCTTTTTGTACCTGGAATATATGAAAGGGTTGGCTTATTTGCAGTCGCTGGACCCAAGGGCAGAACAATATATCCACCATTTCATAACCGATTTTAAAGGGAGGCATTATATCAAGGAGGCCTATCAAAAACTCGCCTGGTGTGACCTCCTCTTTCACGGGGGCAAGAGATACTCCCAAATCATGCATTTATGTGAGCAAAAGGGAGTGGCGGACACGGACGCGGATAAGGCCGCATTGGAAGAGGCCCGGAAAGGGACCCAACCGGATAGGGATCTGCTCAAAGCGAGGCTGTTGTTTGATGGAGGATATTATCAAATGGCTATGAATATCCTTGTTTCGGCGCAAAGAAGGTTATCCGCTCATCCTTACTCCCGGATGGTAATGCAATATCAAAAGGGAAGAATCTTTGAGAAAAAAGAAGATATCTTTCATGCTATCCAATCGTACCGGAAGGTACTGGGGATCCATAAATATCCCGAAGACTACAGGTTGTGCAATGCATCCGTCCACTTGGGGTATATCTACCAAAAGATGGGTAATTACACCCTGGCGAGGCAGTATTTTGAGCAAGCCTTAGCGCTAGAACCGGACCAATACAAGACTTCCCTACACGCCAAGGCCACCGCCGGACTAAATCAATTGGAGCATCGTCCCAGAAATCATTAGGACTCCCCGGAAAAGTATCAATTCATCCTACTACCGGCCGAATATGAAAACTATTTTAGATTACTTATCTCTGTCCGGTCCAAATTTTCAAGGAGTCTACTAATTTATCCGCGCCGTATTTGATAGTACCCATTTGATGCTTTCTGAGCTTGCCGGATTGGTCGAGCACAAATGTCTGAGGGATAAATACCACCCCTTTCAATGAAAACTTTACCGAAGTGAGATATTCAAATCCATAGTCGTTGGTCTCTGAGAAGATACGGACCTTATCCGGATTGTCATCCGAAGCGGCGAGGAATACAAAGTCGTCGCCCAATTTCTGCCGGGCTTTGTCGAGGATAGGGAGCTCTTTGAGACAGGGCTTGCACCAGGTCGCCCAAAGGTTGAGTACGATGTTTTTACCTTTGTAATCCTCTACCGACACTGGGGTTCCGTCTAAAGTATAAAAGGTCCATGAGTTCACATTTTGGGAGGTATCGAGAAAGGACCTCGTAGCAAAATATGCGATCAATAGGAATAATGCCACCACCAATAGAATAATATATTTTCTTTTCATTTTATTACTTTGTTATTCCAATTAAGGCAGAACAGTTCATACAGTTTTTTTCTTTTCTCTGAAGCAGTATCGTCCAATCAGGAAAACTACCACCCTATATAACTCCGGTTTGAGCACCTTGGTTTACAATAAACCTACCGAAACCTCCGTATGATAAACCTCAATGTAGCCCAAGACTATGGTATTTCAAAAATAACCTTTCCGGTCATCGCTTTTGGTATAGGTAGATCCATCAGATGCAGTATGGTAGGAGCGAGGTCTGTCAAGAATCCTCCTTCCGGAGCGATGCAGCGTCCATGACGAGCAACAAGGATACAGGGGACGGGATTCAGCGTATGTGCTGTATGAGGAGAGCCATCATCATTGATCATATAATCTGCATTGCCATGGTCTGCAGTAATAATGACAAAATATCCTTTCTCCAACGCTTTGGGAACGATACTCCCCAAGCACTTGTCCACCGCTTCCGCCGCTTTAATCGCCGCTTCGAAATTGCCGGTATGGCCGACCATGTCAGTATTGGCAAAGTTGAGCATGATAAAGTCGGGAGCCGTCGTCTCCAGTTCGCTGAGAACATTATCCCTTACTTCAAAAGCGCTCATCTCCGGTTGTAGATCATAAGTGGCTACTTTAGGGGAGGGAACCATAATCCGGTGCTCTCCGGTAAAGACCTCTTCCCTTCCCCCTGAGAAGAAGAAAGTAACATGGGGATACTTCTCCGTCTCCGCTATACGCAATTGAGTCTTTCCATCTCGAGAAACGACCTCCCCTAAGGTGTCTGACAAATTCTCCTTCGGAAAAACGACTTTTATATCTCGAAAGGTCTCATCATAATTGGCAAAAGTGGCCATCTTGATATCCAGCTTTTTCATGTCATACTCCGGCATATCCTGTTGGGTAAGCACATAGGTCAACTCCCTCGGCCGATCGGTTCTGAAATTGAAGAAAATCGCCGCATCCCCGGGTTTAATCGGGCCGACAGGATGTCCGGAGGCATCGGTCAATACGATGGGATGGATAAATTCATCTGTTTCATCTTGCTTATATCGCTCTTCGATAGCTTCAATAGGATCCCGGGCGAGGATACCCTTGCCATGCGCTATCGCATCATAGGCCTTCTTTATACGCTCCCATCTCTTATCTCTATCCATCGCATAATACCTTCCGGAGAGGGTTGCTATTTGGATATTTGGTCGCCCCTTGATATGTTCTTGCAGTTGACGAATAAACCCTATTCCACTATTGGGATCGGTGTCTCTTCCATCGAGAAAAGCATGAATATATATTTGAGGGACCCCGGCCGCATCCAGAATATCGATGAGCCCCAATAGGTGATTGATATGACTGTGCACCCCACCATCGGACACCAGCCCCAAAAGGTGAATGGGCTTGTGATTGGATAGGGCGTAGTCTTCGATGTCGCGGATGACAGGATTATTGTCCAGTGTATGCTCCTCTATAGCCTTATTGATCTTGACTAAATCTTGATAGATGACCCGTCCTGCACCGATGTGCATATGTCCGACTTCAGAGTTGCCCATCTGTCCTTCCGGCAGACCGACGCTTTTGCCATGTGTCGTCAAGGTACAATGTGGGTTCTTCAACCACAAATCTCTAAAAACCGGAGTTTTGGCTTGATGAATGGCAGACCGTTCGGGGATTGGTCCATAGCCCCACCCATCCAATACTATCAGAATTCCCTTTTTGTTCTTTTTCAATGTAATGTGTTTACTGCATAAAAGACTTATGCGATAAAAACCATTAGGATGGCGCATTGTTCGGTATGAAATGGTACCATTTCATACCGAAAAAACTAACTATCAAAGCAGTTATTAGACATTATTCCTGACAAAATAGTTGTGGATATCAGGTACCTTTATCAAGAACTTAATTAGTGTTTGCCAGAAAACTGTCAAATTTTAAGAAATGAAAGATTTTGGATGAGCTTTTTATTTTTCTTCCGGAATTCCAAAGCTTCTTTCCGATCTCGGTCGCTCTACCTCAAAGTGCTCTCTTCCCTTTCTTTTGCATTTTACCTCCCAATCAAAGGAGAAATTCCCCTTCGCCCCCTTTAATTCCTTCACAACAAATCCATCTTTGGTCTTCTTCACTACCGCCAAACCGTAAGTGTCTATGCTGTGGGGAGTCAATAGAACGGTCATGGTCTCCGTGTTGGATATCGCTTTATAATGCTCGGAAAACGGGATGGTCGCCTCACCGTTGACCAATTTGGCTGTTCCGCGATCATAGGCCGCCACCTCCGGCCCTTCCAAGGATGCATACCAAATATCCACCCCTTTTTTGTTGGGATGAGGGACCGAAAAGCTCTTGATATCTCCCCAAATGACACCTTTTCCTGTGCTGTTGACATAGATTCCTCCTTGGGGGGTTCCGTTTACATCACAGACCAATAATGAGCCATTATTGGGATGAACCAGTACCCCGGACGACGTGCCCTGATGATACTCTCGTAGGACTACGTTTGCATGCCCATTTGGGCCATATGCTCCAACAAAACCGCCACCTGCATCGGAAGGTGTCAGGTAAACGGTTGCCTTTTGATTGTGATAAAGCAACATCATTCCATCCGACTTGCGGGTAGAACTACGGAATCCCAAATATATATTGCGACGGCCGGACAAATCATTGAGGAGGAGTTCACCAGCTCCACTGCTAGCCTTGGCACTAACAGCCGTCCAATTCCCACCATTGGCTAAAGTCAGTAAGCCGTACCCATTGCCATACAATCTCGAATATACTCCTAATCCATTTTCTCCAAAAGCTAAAGACGATTTATCCAAATTGACGTATTTCATACCGGATTTAAAATGCAACTTTTCTGAAGTTAACTCTCCTTCTCCTGTTAGGCCATTGGCCTTAAACCCAAAAGGGTCCTGGACGGTCTCCCCATTATTAAATCCACTGATTTGTGAACGGAACCCTAGAGAATCCTGGGCATTTCTAGTGTAGGTGTCAATACCTGCTCCTTCCACCACCACTTCACTCTTATTCATCTTGGAACGAAACCCAAATCCCTTGAAAGCGATTGAATCCACATTGTAATATGCCATTTTATGCCCGTGCTCAAACCATAACCCCTCCGGTGACCAAACGGAGGTCTTATCGGGAAAGGGTACGTGGAAATCTATTGCGGTGGGGGATAAATGCAGTGCCGGGACGCTATCGGTATGGTTCACATAAACATCCTTAAGAGCATAAATTCCTATTGGGGTTTGCTGCCACAGGTTCGATCCCGAGCCCTTCAGAGAAGTCAAATCCACCGTATTTCCATCGGATATACTCAGCATATTGGTGGCAGGTGCAAAACTCAGATTTTGCAGTTCATTGGCGGGGTCAGCATCCGGTAAGGCAATCGTATTCCCTCCAGTAATACTCAAATTACTTCCTGTGACATTCAGCTGTTGGTCATCTGTCAAATCACCTACTACTTCGAGTGGGTTGCCCGCTGTTCCATCTCCGGAGAGGGTGGCACCGGATACGACCTTCTGATTCCCCCAGTCGTCACCTCCCGAAGAGGCGGGAAGTACGACGCTATTGCCTTTGGATAGGGTCAATTCGCGCGTAGTAATATTGTAACTCAACATTTGGATTTCGTTATTGGGGTCTGCATCTGCATCATTGACTTTATCGTTTATTACGCTACCCGCTTTGTCCGAGTAAAACGAATAAGGTACACTCTGAAAGCTCTTGGTACCAAGATTGACAGTCCCTTTACTCGATTCGATGGACAGTTCAATTTCGCCATTGCCGGAAGCCCAGTCCTTGTTTTTCAACTCATTGGGCATGCCATGCTCCCCGATCACGACGTTGATAATTCCAAAGTCGTTGGTGCGCGTTGTGATGGTCTCTTTATATGCAGGACCGCTGGTCGTGCGAACAGTCACTTTAATAGTGACGTCTTCATTGGCCAAAACCGCCCCTCTGGCATCCCTTAAAGCCGCTTGGTAATGAATTCCGGAAGGGGTTTGCGCAGATAGAACACCTGCCGCAAACAGTATTAGAAAAGTGTATAGAATCTTCATAATTAAGTATTTTATTGAGTGTATGATTAATTTTCGAGTAAAGCAACCCTTTCCGTCATCTCATATTTTGACTAATACACGATGAGCTTGCCTTTCTTGAGCTTTCCGGTAGGAGATTGGACTTGTATGAAATAGTACCCGGCAGGGAGATGATTCAACCGAATCTGCCGGCTGCCCTCCTTCATCCCGGAGAATGATTGGATGACTTTGCCTTCCAGATTTAATAACTTTACCTCCTTAATCCCTTCTTCCCATTCAATCTGCAGAATATGATGGGCAGGATTGGGAAAATACGAAAAGGACGTCTCATCCACTTCATTGCTTGCGAGTACAATGTTAAAAACTTGTTGAAATCCCACGGTCACCTTCACTGTAGCTCCGTTTCCGAGCCCGATATTGCTCTCTCCAATAGTGGAATTGACGGACATCGCTCCGGACCCGGAATCCCCCAAAGCGCTAAAAACACTTCGGTCAACTTGTAGCTGTCCAACTAAAATAACCGGCCATAAAAAGACGCATAAAATCAAGATACTTTTCATATTATTCAATTTTAATCTAAATGTCATATCCCACAGTCTCAAATCGGTTGCACATCGTAGGTCCAGAGTAAATATCTACTTGAAAAGTCAGAAACTCCAAACAAAACAAAAGCGTGCACAAAAAGCAAAAGTAAAGGCAACTTGCCATTTGACAGAATACAAATGAGCAATCGGACGTTCCGGGTGAGTAACTGGGAGAATACGCTGTTAATGGTATTCTATCCCATTAATTATCAGCGATAAAGATACGTAAATTTATTGCAAACTAAGCACAATACTGCTATTTTTTATTACATTTGCGTAAGGTAGTGCGCCTCCAGATTAGTAATCAGGATAGTCTAAGCAAGTCTTTCCTACAACAATTAAGATGATTCGTACCAAGCAGTTTTTAGTTTTACAGACGACTCTCCGCCCTGAAATATTGACCGGGCTTCTGTGCTTACTATTTTTCGCGTCCTTTGCACAGAACAGAAAGATCGACAGCCTTAAAGTGCAGATTAAGGATGCCAAAGAAGATACCTTTCTAATAAAAAATTTAATTAATCTTACCGGAGAGATTCGGCGTACCTCACCCAAAGAAGCGCTCCCATACGCATTGAGAGCTCGCGAGATTTCCAAGCGCCTAAGTTGGCAAACCGGGCTAGTGAAGAGCAATTATATGACTGCCGTATGCCAATTCCTACTAGGGGATGATTCACTGGCTCTACTAAATATATCAAATGCTTTAGTGGTGGCCAAAGAGCTGCATCGCCCTCAACAATTAGCAGATATTTACAATTTAAGTGGTGTTATTTCCCGTACCAATAATGACCTCTATAAAGCCTTATCCTTTTATCGACTTTCTGCTAAAACCATTGAGGATAATCATTTGAAACTGGGTCTTGACTACGCTTATTCGAATATAGGCACCGTTTATTGGGACTTGTATGATACAGCCAGCGCAAATAAGTATTATTTGCTCGCGTTGCCCATTGCGCTTGAAGAGAAAGATTCATTTCTGCTGGCTGCACTATACAATAATCTTTACAATACATCATTTAATATCACCTATTTAAAGAAAGCACTTGATATCGCTCTAGTCAAAAAAGACTACAACAATTTAGAGTATATATACAACAATCTCGGTGCCCACTATTCGCACGAGCTTCATCAGTATCATAACGCTGTAGAGCACCAAAGACAAGCGCTGCATTATTCTAACATAATGGAAGACTCCCATCACAAGGCCAAAATACTTTCTAGTCTCGGAGATAACTTTAGACACCTTGGTCTATCGGACTCTGCTGAGCATTACCTGGTTAAAAGCATTGTGGTAGCAGAGGAAAGTCATAATATGGAGGCCTTGAGGAATGGGCATAATTATCTCAGCAAACTGTATGAAAAAGGAGGGAAGTGGAATGCCGCGTTATTACATCTCAAAAAGTACTCTAACTTAAAAGACTCCATCTTCTCCGATAAGCTGGCAGAATACACCACCAATTTTGACTCTAAGTTTAATCTTACAGAGAAAGAAAAACACATCGCCGAACAGCAGCTTCAGATCGTCAGACAATCCAACCAAAGAAATCAACTCATATATGGAGGGACCGCCGCCTTTCTCCTGGCTTCTTTATTGTTCACATGGTTTTTTCAAATGCAAAAAAGAAAGAAAAGAGAAGCCGAGCTCGCTTTGCAACTAGAAAAAACAAACGCGGACAATCTTCGTCATCTCGACCAACTAAAATCCAACTTTTTTACCAATCTGTCACATGAACTTCGTACTCCTCTCACCCTCATTACCGGCCCGTTGGAGCAAGCTACCGACAGAATCAAGGACTCACAGGCAAAAAAAGAAATTCTACTGGCACATAAAAATGCATCCAAACTCCAAAGTCTTGTCAATGAAATCATGGATCTCTCTAAATTGGAAGCCAACAAGCTCAATATGGACTTTCGACAGGTCCCATTCGACACGTTACTGCGAAGAATTTTCTTCTCCTTTGAGTCATTGGCTACCTTGAGAAATATTCACCTTGACTTCGTCAATACATTACAGGATTCCTACCTGATTCACACAGACGTAAAGCGATTTGAGAAGGTCATCAACAATCTTGTCTCCAATGCGATTAAGTTCTCCCATAATGATAGTACGGTTCGGATGAAAGTAGTGCAAACAGATACGGATGTTGTAATAGCTGTCTCAGATCAAGGAAAAGGAATACATGCCGATGATTTACCGTATGTTTTTGATCGTTTTTTTCAGTCTTCACATAAAGGAATGCGATTGGAAGGAGGCACAGGAATCGGCCTGGCTTACGCTCACGAGATTATCACCAGATTAGGAGGGAAAATCAAGGCTGAAAGTGTGTTGAACGAAGGCAGCACCTTCTCGATAATTCTCCCCATTACCCAATTTAGTCCACTCTCCGAAAAAGTTCCTTCCAAATACGAGCAACCGATGTCCCCTGTAGAGCCCCAGTCAATCCAAGGATATGAGCCTATTACTATAGGGGGCGAAAAACCACGAATTCTCATCGTTGAGGACAATAAAGACATGCAGCAATATCTCCTCTCACTCCTTGATACACTTTACCGCTGTGACTTTGCCAACGATGGGGTTGATGCCCTCGAAAAAATGAAGCATACCAAGTATGACCTCATTACATCTGATGTCATGATGCCACGCATGGATGGGTTTGAATTTAGGGAGCGAATCTGCCAAAACATGGAATGTAAAAACATACCGTTTATCATGCTCACTGCCCGGGCCATGGAGGAGGACAAACTGCATGGGCTTCGTCTTGGTGTAGATGACTATCTGACAAAACCCTTTTCATCTGCTGAATTGCTAGCGCGCATTCGCAACTTACTGGCAAACCAACTCGAGCGATATAGTTACTACAAAGACCATCCTGAAGAAGAGAATAAAGACCTGTCCGCGGAACAAAAAATACTCTACCAAGCGGAGTCTTTCATTCTTGAACATATCGACAATACTCAAATGAATGTCCCCCTCTTGGCCAAAGAAATCGGTTATAGCCAACGGCAGATAACACGGATTATAAAAAAGCTGACAGGTCTCACTTCCGTTAATTTTATTCTTGAAATGAGATTGCAGAAGGCAAGACAACTACTTGAATCCAAGTCTTATCTCTCCGTCGATGAGGTGAGGTATGAAATAGGAATCGAAAGCGCGAGTTACTTCTCACGGAAATTTAAAGATCGATTTGGCAAAAACCCAAGCAGCTATTTTTGACCTCAATTCCCTTGTTTTGGGTTTCAAAAACATTCTTACACATATAAGTCTATTCTTTGCTACTCCCAAGGCAGGTATTCAAAGGGTGTGTATTACAAAGTGCACATTTCTATCCTGAAAAGCAATAACAATCTCGTAGGGATATCATCTTAGTTGCCCTGTACGAGCGCTAGCGAAGTGCAGGGTAAATAAGAACACGCAAAGTCGTTTTGGCTGTATTTTTGCCCGGTCCGGATGGATTGAATTCCGGGTAATTGACGGCAAAAATAGTGACAAAACAATGCATTGGCTCACTTTTGCGCAGTTTGTAACACACACTTCAAAGGGGCTCACACAAATAGTAAAAAAACTTTCAAGGTATTTGAGAATCACTCATACCTTAGCCCCATTATTGCTCCGCGCAGAAAATAACTACACGTATAAACTCGCTCTTTTCCTCCAACTCTTTGTTGCTCAAATCGTCATTATGCTACGGCATAACTCCCGTTTGAGCGCCTCGATTCAGAAAAAAATAGCTGCGTTTAATACTGGATGAACTTTGTTCCTGACGCACTAGTGTGAGTGATTACATCTCACTCACTTTTCCGATCCCATTAGCCGTAATTTCTTTGATTTCCGGATTTCCGGTGTAACTCACTTTACCTATTCCATCAGAATCGATATGAAGAAACTGAGTGGCATGAACGGAGACCTTTCCTACACCCGAATTCTCCAACACCAAACGCTTGCATACCAAATCCTCTGCACTTACCTTGCCCACTCCTTCGATATCCAAGGACGCATTTTCAGCCCGTCCGGATAAATCGACGGCACCGACAGCATTAATATTTGCGACCAGCTTATCGGTATTCAGCTCCAGTTTGGTTTTCCCAACGCCTGATATGTTAAGATTTAATTCATCTACATTAATTGCTCCCACTGTTTCTACTTTTCCGATGCCTTCAATATCCAGTTGTTTGAGATCTTTCAAGCTTACATCGATGCGCATCTTAGTAGACTTGGATATCGAAATATCCTTCCGCCAAGAGAGCAGTAATTGTCCGTCGACGGTTTTGACAACGATATAGGGTAGCAGATTTTTATCCGTTTCTATGACCACTTTTTCCTGACCATCCTGGTGTAGAAATACATTGAATATGCCCTCTATTTTCATGCTATTAAATGGGGCCACCTCCCGTGTTTCTTTTACGACGTTGCCATCGCCCTTTACGCGTTGTCCGGTCAAGCTATTCATACAGGAGACAAGGAGAGTAGAGAGTAAGAAAACCGGTAAAACTTGTTTGATGTAAATCATGATGATACGTTTTTATGACTGAACCTGTTCCGTGAAAAAGAGTCATTTACCATGCCTAGTTAGCACATAAACTTAATACCGCAGGAGGCGACCAATTTGTATGGAGTCGGTTCAAGATTAAAAAATGAAATTCGCTGACAAAACAGGAGAACCTTTTCCCCTTATTATGCAGTTGCATTTGTGATACGGATTATGCTAATAAAAAGTTACAGTTCAGGGCATAATCTCAGCAAAACCATATTGCTTTATTTCAAAAATAGGTGTTAAGCCTTTTCCTTCTATTTGTTTTCCAAAAAAGATGTTGTGAGCAGATAGCTTGTTAACACGCAAACGGAAAGTATTTCATACTAAGCATGCAAAACCAAAATTAGGCCTCAACTGTTACGCTCTGTAAAAACGCTCTATGCCGCCACTTTTGGATAAATCCTTTTATATCGGTGATGATGTAGTTGGTATCGCCCGGAGTTTACTCGGTTGTATCATCCAATCCAGGGTCAATGGCATCACCACAAGCGGCATTATCACTGAGACCGAAGCGTATCGCGGCCCCGAAGACAAAGCCTCCCATGCATACAACAATCGACGCACTCCTCGAACAAATACTATGTTTGAAGAAGGAGGGACCTCTTACATCTATTTGTGTTATGGCATTCACCATCTTTTTAACGTCGTCACCGGCCCTCGCGATATACCTCATGCAGTGCTCATACGTGCTATTAGGCCGTTGGAAAATATTCCTGCCATGTTAGAACGCAGAGGGTTTAATCGGGCCACCAATTCCCTCACCAACGGCCCCGGAAAATGGACCCAGGCCATGGGTATTACCACCCAGCTCGATAACATCCCACTCTATACTACGCATAGCCTCATCCAAATCTATGAAGGCATTAATATCTCCAAAGATGAAATTATTGTTTCTCCCCGTGTTGGCATCGATTATGCGGAGGAATGGATAGGGAAACCTTGGCGCTTTATTGTAAAAAATAAAGTATAATGCGCGATATTAATCCATCTGGTGATGGCCTCGATGATATCCACACTGATAACCACAGAACTTATTCCAACCTACCTCCCGACTTCCCGCTAATAAGGTAGATTGCGATAATATCCCTATTTTTGCGATTATTCCGGCATGCCGGGTCACATTAACAAAAGTCGTGTTAGAGTTTTTTCGTAAAAATTTCTGGTTCAATACACTGATGCTCTTACCTTATGCTGTCGTTTTTCGATTGCATGGACTAATGTACCCGACGAGTTATCCTTTGGGCGAAGGCTCTACCTTTTACCGATTTGCTTTTGGTTGGATCCACGGCAACCCGATGATCGAACAAGTCGTAGGTATCCTGATTGTCTTTTTTCAGGCGGTATGGATCAACCGGATTATGATTCAACACCGTCTGAGCCGCGAAAACACCCTTTTCGCTGGTGTGTTTTATATTCTTTTGGTCTCTTTGACTCCAGCTCAATTAGGGCTCAACCCTTCATTAATAGGTGGATTTGCCTTTATTATTGTCCTGGATGATATACTAAGGATTTATTTGAAAAAAGAAGTCGCTTCAGAACTCTTTAATTATGGGTTTGGGCTTGGGCTTGCATGGTTAATTTACCCTCCATATTTCGTTCTTCTTCTCTCAATTTTTGCAGCAATCGCTATTATGAGAAGCTTAAATATCAGAGAAATATTACAATGGGCAGGTGGTGTTATTAGCATCCTTTTTCTGAGTCTTATGGCTTATTCCTACGTAGGAGATTGGTATGAAATGGTACATGATTTGGTACAATGGAACCCATCCAACCTCCTTTCCTGGCAAGTCAATGACTGGAGACATTGGGTATATTTAGCAATAGTTGTCCTGGCAGTAGTGATTATAGTGTTGAACTCTAATCTTCTAAACAGAGGAATAGCATATAAAGAAAGGAAAAAATGGAAAGTGATTTACTGGGTACTCTTATTGTCCTTTTTCTCGGTATTTTCTGGTTTGAAAGTGGAATGGGATAGGATGGATTTGATTGCCATCCCCCTGTCAATGCTATTGGGGGCAGTCGCCGCCAATTCCAAGAGGACTATAGTGGTGGAGTTCCTCCATATCCTCATCTTTATTACTGTCCTTTTTCTTCAGTTTAATTAACCACTCTCCTGACATGCAAAGAATGATATATATGTCGGCTATGTGATCATTTTAACATTTTGGTAACCGGTTAAGGCAAAACATTACAGGCGCGCCAATTGTTGGGATTGAATAGAATTAACACGGCTCCATTGAAGGGCTTTTCGGACTTGTGAGATGGACTTTGAGCCTATTGTGAATTTATCTTTTACAGCGACGTGCTTTTCATACTAAAACGACGTTGTTATTCGCTTTTTAATTGCTTCAAAACAAAATATTATCATAATGAAACAGTTTTTCGTATTGTCTTTGTCCTTTTGCCTATCCGTCCTCCTCTCAGCACAAGGAGGTATGCTCAAACCGGTCAAATGGACCGCATCCTATGAGCGTGTCCAAGGGGATCAATACAACTTGATTTTTGAGGCTAATATCGACGATGGCTGGGCCACCTATTCGAGGACAAGTGATCCGGAGGGCCCCCGGCCGACCGTGTTGGAACTCGATAAGGGAGATCATTATGAAATCGTCGGTGATGCGGTTGAAATAGGGGACAAGCATGAAGCGAGAGAACCTCTATTTGATAATGTGATGGTGGGTAAGTACAAACACCATCTGACCCTCAAGCAAAAGGTCAGGATCATAGACTACTCTAAGCCTATTACAGGGTATATTAATTTTATGTGCTGCAACGACAAAACCTGTCTTCCCCCTACGGACTTTGAGTTTACACTCACCATCAATAAACAAGCTGAAAATTCAAAAAAAACTCAAGGTAGTTCCACTCCTTCAAGTGATAAAAAAAGCACCTCAAAAACCGAGACCAAAATCAGCCAAAATACACCCGAGGCCATTCATAAATCCACTCCTGAAAAACTGCCCAACAATAATCAACAAGAGCTCTTGCAAAGTGCAATGGATAAAGGCAGAGGGGGGGCGGACCAAATGGCTGAAGATGATAAAAGCAAATTGGTAGACCCGGTCAAGTGGAATTTTGATTATAAAAAACTTGGTAAAGACACGTATCTGCTCCAATTTATTGCTGATGTCCAAGACAAATGGACCATATATTCACAGCATATCGAAGGCGAAGGGCCGGTACCTACCTCTTTTATGTTTGACGAAGGAACCCACTACCAAAAGATAGGAGGGGTAGAAGAGCACAGCGACCATAAAGTAGAGGGTTTTGATCCCTATTTCGGTATTGACGTTACCAAATACAAGGATCGAGTCACCTTCACCCAAAAAGTACACGTTACCGATTCGTCCCAACCCATTAAAGGGGATCTCGAATACATGTCATGTGATGATAAAAAGTGCTTGCCACCACAACTGGTTCCATTCTCTTTTGCTTTTTCGGACCAAGCGCATGCTGTCCTGCAGTTGGATATTGCAAGAGCCAAGATGGATGGTGAAAAAATCGATCAAGGAAGGCCGAAGCTTCAGGCATCCTACAAAAACCCTGTTGGAGACTGTGGTGAAGAGCAAGTGGTTCGCAATAAAGGGACGCTCATGACCTTTTTATTTGGCTTTATAGGGGGTCTATTGGCATTGCTTACACCTTGTGTCTTCCCCATGATTCCTCTTACGGTCTCTTACTTCACTAAAGGGAGTAAAGATCGCAAATCCGGTATTCGCAATGGATTACTATACGGGTTATCCATCATTGCCATTTATATAACACTCGGGTTGCTCATCACAGGTATTTTCGGGGCTACAGCCCTCAATGACCTATCCACCAATTGGATTGCCAATGTTCTTTTCTTTGTTATTTTTATTTTCTTTGCCATTTCATTTTTTGGATACTACGAGATTACCTTACCGGCATCCTGGGCCAACAAAAGTGATGCCCTGGCAGACAAAGGAGGGTACATTGGGATTTTCTTTATGGCCTTCACCCTTGCTTTGGTTTCTTTCTCTTGTACCGGTCCGATTATCGGAGCGGCCCTTGTTCAGTCGGCTACTTCTACGACAGGCCCATTTGTCGTCATGCTGGGCTTTTCGATGGCTTTAGCCTTGCCATTTGGGCTTTTTGCGGCATTTCCCGCATGGCTCAATTCGCTTCCGCGTTCAGGAGGGTGGATGAATACCGTCAAGGTGGTATTGGGTTTTTTAGAGTTGGCACTTGCTTTCAAATTTCTCTCCGTGGCGGATATGACGATGCACTGGGGCATCTTGGGGTATGAGGCCTACATGATTATTTGGGTGGTCATCTTTGCTGCGATGACGGCGTATCTGTTTGGGTGGATTTATTTCCCACACGACTCTAAAGGCGTCAAGATTTCGACGACCCGAAAGGTATTGGGAGCAGTGACCCTTGCTTTTACCCTTTATCTGATGTCCGGATTTATGTACAATGACAAAACCAAGAGCTACTCTTCTCTCAAGGCGTTGAGTGGATTGGCTCCACCGACGTATTACAACTATTTCCTGGATAAGCAGCATGTAGATCCCGAGATTAAAGCAGCGTTTCCCTCCTACGACAAAGGAGCCAATAATCTCAATGTATTTCACGATTATTACGAAGGACTCGCTTACGCTAAGGAGATGGGTAAACCCGTCTTCCTGGATTTTACCGGGTATGGTTGCGTCAATTGCCGAAAGACAGAGGAACACATCTGGACCAATAATAAGATATGGGACAAACTCCAAAAAGACTTTGTGGTCGTGTCACTCTACGTAGATGACAAAGAAAAACTGGATAAACCACTTATCTCTGCTACTCGAAATATTAAGTTACGAAGAAAAGGGGACATTTGGTCGGATTTTCAAATTGCCAACTTCCGCCAAAATACTCAGCCTCTTTACGTCATGATTACTCCAGACGAACAAGTCCTGGCCAAACCCCGCGGATACCAATCCGGCGTGGAGAGCTATGATAAGTTTTTGCAATGTGGATTGGATGCCTTTAAGTCAGTGTATAAAAAGAAGAAATAGAATATAATCAAAAGCCAATGCAGTACGCATTGGCTTTTGATTTTGAAGTCCCACATTGACTCAATAGTTCCTTTATTTACTAAAAGCGGGTTTGATTTTGTGGACAAAAATCCATCTCAACAATAAGGCCCACGGTGCACCGTGCATGATAAAGTCAAACCAGTCCATCGCGCCCATACCATGTGCTCCGCCGAGTATCCATTTGATTTTTCCGTAGATATGTGGTTCCGGAAAGAAAGGAGCCAAGCCCAGTGTCAAACACATTACGATAATCATCCGGAGATCTATCTCATCCATCCTATTACTTTTTGACGCAAAGATACTTGCCTTTGTCAAGTACAAAGGTAATCTTGATCACGGATATAATTGAAAATGTCTAATTTTGGCACTTTATAAGCAGTTTACATAAGGGAAAGGAGGATACCCTTCCCGGAGTATCGTGATTATTAGATTTAACTACTCATCCCATGAAAAATGCGTTAGTCTTTCTCTTTTTACTACTATTATCGGTTGGCATGACCTCATGTAAACAATCGACAGCGGTCCATGCTCCTGATGTGTCCGGAGTCGATATAAACCCGGAGTTTTACCGGATAGACCAGCTCATCCAATCGATGAATAACGGGCATTTAGACGCAATCGATACCTTGTACAAAAAGCAGCCGGAACTATGGAATATTCTCATACATGAGATTTATGGAATATGGGCGCCTATTGATTCTAAAGACACCGCATTCATCCACCAATGGAATAGTATTAATCAGGATACCATTAACCGGATTATATCGCATAAGATCGATTCCGTTTACCGGGATATCACTCCTTATAAACAAGAACTCATCCAATCCTTAAAATATCTCCGGTATTACTTTCCCAATAAGCGAATTCCGGATATCTACTTTGTCAACTCCTACCTGTCGGTGGCGCATTTCCTCTTCGAAGATAACCGGCACAGAGAAGGACTCGGCATTGGTCTGGATTTTTATCTGGGTTCTTCGTTTCCCTATGCGTTACTCTCCCAGGCCAATCCCATCTTTTCTAAGTACATTTCACGCTATTTTCATCCGAGATACTTGGTCCGTGGTGCGATGTGGTCGATTGTCGAGGATCTGGCCGGCGAACCTACCGGGCACCGGATGCTGGATATAATGGTCCATAACGGCAAAAAACTGTTTGTCCTCCAAAAATTGATGCCCGGCACTCCGGACTCTATACTCATCAACTATACCCCGCAACAAATGCAATGGGTAAAGGACAATGTAAAGGAAATGTGGGCCCTCTTTCTCAACAAAAAGTTGCTTTACGAATCTACAAGTAGAAAGATTAAAACCTACATCAGTCAGGCACCCACTTCCAGATATATGCCGAAGGCTTCTCCCGGAAGAACAGCCAACTGGGTAGGATGGCAGATCATCCGTAGGTACATGCGAAGACACCCGCAGACGACACTGCAGGAACTCTTATCCTTACAAGATGCTCAGCGCATTCTAACCGAATCTAAATTTAAACCCTAATGCTCATTCCTTGAGATGAACCATTCGATCCAATTCTTTTTTGGCCTCTTCGTATTGTGGATCGATACTAACGGCTTCTTTCATGTCAAATAAGGCTTTTTGTGGCATTCCGAGTTGCTCGGCAGCCAATGCCCTATAGAAATAGCCTTCGGCGACTTGGTCATCCAGCTCCAGCAATTTCGAAAACTGTTCGTAGGCTTCCGGAATCTTCTCCTGAGTGTAATAAATTATCCCCAGATTGAGATAGGCATCCGGATATCCGGGGGTCACCCTTTCGATATCTTCATATAGCTTTATGGCCTCCTCCAGTTTGTTGTGGTTTTGGTAGTAGTAAGCGATCGAATGCTTGGCTATCGGATTATCCTTATTGAAGGCCAAGGCATTTTGATAGTATTTGAGGGCGAGGGGGTCACCCTTCTTTGCATAAAGATCGCCGAGATTGATGTAGGCGTCCGAAAGTTCCGGATTGATATCTACCGCCCGTTGAAAGTTGACCACAGCCAAGGAATCGTTGCCGGTCTCTTTAAATATCAACCCTCGAAGGAAAAAGGCATCGGGATTTTGCGGATCCATCGCCAATAGTTCCGAACTCTTTTGAATCGCAGTTGAATATTGACGGGTTATGATCAAAAACTGCATTTGCTTAAGGCGAAGAAACGTATCCCGGGGTACTGCTTTCACCCCTTGTTCCAAAATGTCCAATGCCTGGCGCGACTTGTTCTGCTCCATGTACAAATCCGCCTTTGCCATAATGAAATCCGGTTCGTTGGGTTTGTGTCTCATGGCCATATCCAGGTAGTGCTCCGCCAAGCCGTATTGCTTGCTTTGGAAATACTTGGAGGCTTCCATGTATAATTGGTCCGGATTGGTCGTATCCAATTTTGTGACGGGCTTTTGTTTAGCATTGCCTGAAGCCGGAGTAGTGGCGGGAGTTCCGGCAGTACCCAACCGGTCGGTATTGATATCGGATTTGCAGGATTGAAAGGCCAAAAAGAGACCAAGGAGAAATAGCACTGATGACTTCATAATTATCCGGTGTTTGATACGGTAAAGAGGCAATGGCACCGGTTTTGAAATCCGCCGGACATTTGCCTTGTATTAGCCGGCAAAGATAGCAGTAGTTGGCGATACTTTACAACTATAGAGGTATTTTGACAGGGCAAACTCATACTTTTGATGCACCATTAAGGAATTGACATAAAATATTAAAAAACAGCGTGTTAACTTTGGTATTTAAATAAATACTATGTATATTGTGGTCTTAATCAATAATATACAAAAT
>Ga0256832_1000396_pt1 | contig 27391 bp, 32 predicted proteins | sample 134614metaG_FD_190534 | JGI IMG/M metagenome (GOLD analysis project Ga0256832, IMG submission 190534) | Hydrothermal vent microbial communities from Lau Basin, Pacific Ocean - 134-614 | ecosystem: Environmental > Aquatic > Marine > Hydrothermal vents | place: Pacific Ocean: Lau Basin | collected...
CAGAACGACAATACACAATTATTTTTTTATCTTTATAATTTTTAAGTTTATCTATCTGTCTTGATAATGTTCCTAATGGAATCAGTATAGAATTTGGAATTTTCCCTTCACTTTTTACTTCTGGTGGAGTTCTAACATCGATTATAACCACATCTTTTTTGTCTTTTTTTATCATAGAATATGCTTCCTCTGGGGTTATGTTTTCAAAGTCAGCAAAAATGATTCCTTTCTGGTATAAATAAAAAATAACAGCTGCAATTAAAACAGCTGCTATTATAAGATTAGATATGCTCATTTCTATCCTTTAATCATCGTAATTATGTGGAAGTATTTTATCATATTCTACATTTGCTTTACTTCCTTCTATCCATGGTTTTTTACCATATACCAATACTTCGTCCGCTTCCACATTTTCAAACCATATTCCTGATAATTTAGCTTTTCTTAGATCCGAATAACTAAATTTTGTTTTTACAAAACTTGATTTTTGTAAATCTGCACCTCTTAAATTTGAATAACTGATATCTGCTCCGTTAAAGTTTGCTTCTACAAAATTAGAATCTTCCATTCTAATATTAACCATGTTAGCGTTTTCAAAATTCGCTTTTGCTGCATCAGATACTAAAATCTGAGATCTAAAAAGATTTGCGTTTGAAAAGTCTGCATTTCTCAAGTTAACTCTTTGTAAAACTGCTCTTGAAAGATTGGCATTTTTAAAATTAGCATCTTTAAAATTTGCGTCTGCAATAAATGCATTTTCTAAGTTAGCTCCTTCAAGATTTGCACCAGTCAAATCTGCTCCTGTAAATGTTGCATCGCTTAAGTCTGCACCAGATAAATCTATTCCTTGTAATTCTGCAAAACTTAAATCTATTCCTGCAAGTGATTTACCTTCTTTTACCATTTGTTCTAATTGTTCTTTTGTGTATTCTTCCATACGAATACCTCCATATTTCTTTTGGTCTTCTATAAAATAGAATTTAATCGATAAATAATCTATGAGGAAAAATATAATTCTTGCAAAAGAAACGTATTCTAATATATTAATTGTTATATAAAATCAATATATAATAATAAATATGAAAATGGAAAGATTAATTATTTATTTATCGGTTTTTATTTTTTACTTTAATTCCTATGGATTATCATTTAAAGTTCCTTCTCCAGATGATTTAAATCCATTTTCTTTTCACAAAAAAAATACTGAGCTAAAGTACAAACCATTAAGTGATGATGTTAAAGAATATATAAAACATGTGTTTTTACAAAATGATGTATTACAGGAAGTTGCTTTACAAAAGGCAGAAATTTTAAATAATATTGCATATTACAAATTCTCTGATACGGAAGAAGATAAAAATATCGCTGTTCATACTGCTTATAACTTTGCAAAAATTGATACCTGCCTTGACGCAGTTAGTTTTAAATATTTGGGATACTCAAAAGAGACTATTTTTTTACTTCAAACACTTAATAAAAATCTAAAAATGCTTATTTTAGATAAGCCTGAAAAAATTAAAAATTATGCAAAATTTAATGGATTACTAAACAGTCTTATTATTGATATTCCTGTAGCAACCGGAGAGAACTACGGACAGATTATTGATAAATATTGTCCTGAAGAAATCAGGAAAAAGATAAAATGAAAAAGATAATAGGATTATTGCTCATTCTTAACTTTTTAATAGGGTGTGGTGGAAAAGACAAAGATGATTATAAATTCAGGTTTTATTATATAAATGGAATGAGCACAGACTATGATGAAGCTCTGGAACAGAGAAAAGCATTATATAGGGCTATTGTTGATTATAAAATAAAACATCCTGAAGAATATGTTTTTGATGGTTTTAAATCTAAATATTTGAAACTTTCATATAATTACAACGAAGAACCTTATATAGAATTAGTTGAGAACTTTTTCCAAAAAAGTATAGATACCTTTGATTTTTTCCTAATTTTAGGTGGTGATATGCCTATGCCTCCCTGGTTTAAAGATACTTACAACCAGTTTGCAGATGTTTTAATGAATGATTCATCAAAAATTGCAAAAATATTCAGTGATGATATAAAAAGGCATGTATCAAGATATGAAAAAGATTTAAAAGAGGGACATAAAATTGTTCTGATCGGTTTTTCACAGGGCAACTTTTTTGCAAATTTGGAGTTTGATAATTTAAATAGTGATGATGTTGGTGTTGTTTCTATTGCCACACCTGCTGATAGAGTTGGAGATAGACGCTCTCCTTATACAACTTTTTACGAGGATATGGTGATAAACACTGTTAGATTCTTAAATCCAACCACCCTTGCTCTACCACCTAATATGCATGCCGAACACTGCTCAGGTTTGTGTCATTCTTTAATTGATAACTATTTAAATCCTAAAAATAAAAGTAGAAATAAAATAGTAAAAGATATTGCTAATGTAGCTAAAAGAATCGATGATGATTAAAAAGCCGAGAGATCCTCGGCTTTTAAGATGTTTATCTTCTTCTATTTCTTTGATTTGATCTGTTGCTGTAACCTCTTCTGTTACCACCGAAAGGTTTTCTTCCTCTATTTGAAGAACTTCTTTCATTTAAAGAAAATTCATCATCTGTCATATTTTCAACCTGAATATCTGCTTTTGTTTGTTTTATTATCTGTCTAAGGAACTTATCTTCCTGTGGTGAAGAGAATGATAAAGCTACGCCTTCCTGACCTGCTCTTCCAGTTCTTCCAATTCTATGGATATAACTTTCAACATCTTTCGGAATGTCGTAGTTATAAACCACTTTAATTCCTTTAATGTCGAGCCCTCTTGCAGCAACATCTGTAGCAACAAGTATATCGAGTTTATTACTTCTAAATTTTCTTAAAACGTGTTCTCTCTTGTTCTGAGAATAATCACCATGAATAGCATCTGCATTAAATCCTTCTTCTTGAAGTCTTTTTGCTAATTCATCTGCACCTACTTTTGTTTGTGTGAACACTATAGTCTTTTGAGTTCCATTTTCTTTTAAGGTTTCTGCAAATTTCTTGAATTTATCTCTACCTTTTAGTCTGTAAACTTTTTGTTTTATTCTATCTACGGTAACTTCTTCAGGTTTAATTCTTATCATTTCATAATCTGGTTTTAAAAACTCTTCTGCCAAATCAAGAATTTCTTTTGGCATTGTTGCCGAGAAAAGCAACGTTTGTCTTTCTTCTGGAAGTTCATCAACAATATCTTTAATATCATCGATAAATCCCATATCAAGCATTCTATCTGCTTCATCTAAAACAAATGTTTCGACGTTGTCTAATCTTAAAACACCTCTATTTATCAGATCTTTTACTCTTCCTGGTGTTCCTACAACGATCACATCATTTCCTTTTCTTAAGAAATCTATCTGATGTTTAATTGATTTTCCACCGTAAACTGCTAAAACAAATAATCTTTTATCTCTTCCTAAATCTTTTAGTTCCTTTGCAACCTGAATAGCTAATTCTCTGGTTGGAACTAAAACGAGAGCCTGAATTTTTTTCTTTTTTGGATTTACCTTTTCTACTAATGGAATTCCAAAAGCTGCTGTTTTACCAGTTCCTGTTTGTGCTTGTGCAATAAGGTCTTTCCCTTCTTTTACAACTGGAATAGCCTTTTGCTGAATTTCTGTAGGTCTTTCATACCCCATTTTCTTTAATGAAAATAACGTTTGTTTCGACAGACCTAAGTCGTTGAATGTTAAAGTTTGTTCTGACATACTTAACCTCTTCCTTTTATTTTATTTTTATATTAGAGAAGAGAAAAGATTTGAAAACCACATTGGTTTCGTGAGAAGTTTGAAATTAAAGTTTCGAATCTTTATCCCTTCCAACTTAATATCACATTTAATAGATACTATTATAATCCTTTTTTTCAAATAAGCAATACAGAGTTTGATAAAATATTAGTAAATTCTTATATAAGGAGATGCCGATGATTAAGCGTTATACACTTGAGAGAATGGGAAATGTGTGGAGTGAAGTTAATAAATTCCAAAAATGGTTAGATGTAGAAATAGCCATCTGTAGAGCCTGGAATAAGTTAGGAAAGATTCCTGATGAAGCATTAAAAGAGATAGAAGAAAAAACGTATATTGATGAAAAAGTTGTAGAAAGAATTCATGAATTAGACAGAATTTATAACCATGATGTTCTTGCTTTTGTTACAGCAGTTGCAGAACAGGTAGGAGAAAATGGCAGATATATACATCTTGGGGTTACCTCTTCTGATGTTATAGATACTGCGTTAGGATTACTGATGAGAGAGGCATTAAATATTCTTATAGAAGATGTGGATTCTCTTCTTCCAGTCCTTGAAGATAATGCTTTCAAATATAAAGAAACTGTTATGATGGGAAGAACGCACGGTGTTCATGCTGAACCTATGGTTTTTGGACTGAAGTTTGCATTGTGGTATGAAGAGATGAAAAGAAACAAAAAAAGACTGGAGAATGCAAAAGAAGTTGTTTCTGTTGGTGCAATCTCTGGGGCAGTTGGAACTTACTCTAATATTCCTCCTGAAGTTGAAGAAATAGCTTTAACAGAGCTAAATTTAAAACCTGAACCTGTTTCTAATCAGGTAGTTCAGAGAGATAGACATGCAGAATTTATGACTGCAATGGCGATAACTGCATCAACCCTTGAAAAAATTGCTGTAGAAATCAGACATTTACAAAGAACAGAAGTTTTAGAAGCTCAAGAACCTTTCAAAAAAGGACAAAGAGGCTCATCTGCTATGCCACACAAAAAGAACCCTATTACCTGCGAAAGGATTACAGGACTTGCAAGGGTTGTAAGAGCAAATGCTATTCCTGCAATGGAAGATATAGCTTTATGGCATGAGAGGGATATATCACACTCTTCTGTGGAAAGGGTAGTTATGCCTGATTCATCTATTGCATTGGATTACATGTTACATCTTATAAAAAATGTATTATCAGGTCTTGTGGTTTATCCTAAAAATATGAAAAGAAATATGGATCTGTCTAAAGGTTTATATTTCTCTTCAAAAGTTCTTGTTGCTCTTGTTGAAAAAGGATTATCAAGAGATGAAGCATATGATATTGTTCAGAGAAATGCTATGAAAGCATGGGATACGGAAGGACTCATGTTCAAAGATGCATTACTTCAAGATCCTGAAGTGACATCAAGATTATCCAAAGAAGAGTTAGATAAAATATTTGATGTTAATGCTTTCTTAAAAAATGTTCCTTATATATACAAAAGAGTTTTTGGAAAATACTAAAAATCGGAGGCGAGGAAAATGAAAAAATTTATTTTAAGTTTAGGCGTAGCTTTAGGATTATCTACTTTCACATTTGCAGGACATTCAACATCTGAACCAACAAAAACACCTTCAGAAATTATGAAAGAACTTATTACACAGGACTCTGAATTTGCAAAGGAACATCATCACGATTATTTTTCAGTTTTTCAAAATAAACAATCACCATATATAACGATGATTACATGCTCTGATGCAAGAGTTCATGAGAACATTCTGGAAAAAGATCCGATTAATAAAATTTTTTCCATCAGAAACATAGGAAATCAACTTTTAACAAGTTTTGGCTCGGTTGATTACGGTGTTTATCACCTACATACACCTGTTTTGCTTATTTTAGGTCATACACATTGTGGGGCGGTTAAAGCTGCACTTGGAGACTATAGAAATGAATCATTTGATATTATTAAAGAATTAGATCACCTGTTTATTCCGTTAAAAGATCTGAAAGGAACTGCAAAAAACAAAAAAGAGTTTGAAAAGATATGGATTCAAGGTGTGGAAAGGAATGTAGATTATCAGGTTGAAATGGCACTGAAAAAATACAAAAAAGAAGTAAAAGAAGGTAAATTAACAGTAATAGGTGCAGTTGATGATTTTATAAATGCCTACAAATCAGGTGAAGGAAGAATTATTATTATTAATGTAAACGACGAAAAAAATGTTAACAATATTAAAAAAATGAAATTATTTAAAGATTTATCGCCAAAACTTAAAGCTCTATATATAAAGAGAATTACAAATTAGAGAGATTTCTGATGAAAAAAATTGTTTTAGGAACTGTCTTAATGGCAGTTCCTGCTTTTGCTGCAAATTTTATTGATCAAAAAATAGAAATCTATACAAACTCTGCTTATCTTGTGCAAAAAGCTGATATACACAACTCAAATCAAATAGAACTAACATTTGATTATAAAATTAGACTACCAGATTTAAAACTGTTTCTAACTCCTGATAAATGCTCTATTAACTCTATAAATGAACAAAAACAGAATTTTTCAAAACTTAAAAAGTTAGAAAATGAGTTAACCACAAAACAAAATAAAATTAAAAGTTTAAAAGTAGAACTTAAATTTTTGGAAAATTTAAAACCTGATGGAAATATTCAAAAATTAGAAGATATTGGGAATAGATATTTTTCTCTGTTAGAACAGATATCTACTTTAAATAAGGAAATAAAAAGTTTAAAAGAGAAAATAATTAAACTCAAAAGCTTTTCATCATTTAATCTAAATCTAAGCTGTAAAAATGTTTCGATAACTTCTTTTGTTCCTGTTCCTGTATCTGCATTTCAAGAGTATGTGATAATCGGAAATACAAAAGAAAATAAAATAAAAATTGAGAATAATCTTTATTTGAAAAACGGTTTAGATAGAGAGTTTAAAAATATAAGTTTAGAATACCATTCTTATAAAAAAACCAGTGCAATTGGGCCACCACCATTTAATTTTATTCCCTATAAATACAGCAGAAAAATGATAGCTGAATCATTTTCTCTTCCCGAAAAAGAGTATATAAAAACAGAAACAAAGTCTTTTTTTAGCGTGTCAAATGTGGATTTACCTGCAAAATCTGAAACGAAGATCAATATATCAACAGACACAATACCTGCGAAATTTGAAGTTTTTATTGATGGATATGCAACGGTAACTCCGTTTTTAAAGGCCGTATTTAAAACTAATAAAAGTTTTTATCCATCTTCTAATAGTAATTTTTATATTGATGGTATTTATATAGGGAAATGGGGTGTTAAATTTATAGAAGAGAATAAAGAAAATCAATTATTCTTCGGAGAAGATGTTTTTATTGATGTATCAAAGATAAAAATAAAGGATTTTGAAGAAACTTCTTTTTTAGGTAAAAAAATAAAAACAAAAAAATGGAAATATATATTAAAAAATAATCATACACATCCTGTAAAAGTGATAATAGCAGACAAAATTCCTATTTCTACAAACGAAAAATTAAAAATAGAACCATTTTCTTCTCTAAAATGGAAAAAAATAACCCCAGAAGGAAAAATCCTCTGGGAAATTAACCTAAAGCCTACCGAAGAACTAAATTTTGAGTTTGGTTACAAAAAGGTAATAAAAAAATAAATTAACCAAACAATTTCAATCTCAATTTATAAAGGAAGTAGTAAAGTAGAGGTACATAAATCAATGTTAAGAATGTACCTACAATTAGCCCACCAATAGCTACAGTTCCGAGAGGTGCAAGTCTTTCAAGACCTAACGCCCATCCAAATGCAATAGGTATCATTCCAACAGATGTTCCAAATGCTGTCATTAAAACAGGTCTTGTTCTTACCTTTATACTCTCAAGTATTGCGGTTTCAATATCTTTTCCTTTATCAAGAGCCTGATTTATAAAATCAATTAAAAGTATTGAGTTTTTAGTGATGATACCTGCAAGGAGTATTATTCCCATTAATCCGGGCATAGACTGGTGATATCCCATAGCAAGAACAGACCACGCAGCTCCAATCATAGCAAGCGGAATTGCAAAGATAACAGCAAGAGGTGCACCAAATGAACGGAAAGGCGGAGCAAGTGCAAAGAAAAGAAGAATAATTCCTATTCCTATAGCTTTGAACATTCTTATTAGAGAATCCGTCATCTGTTTTACATCACCTTCTTGTGAAATCTCATACCCAGGAGGAAGTTTTCCACCTGATTTTTCCATTACTTTTTTAAAGTTTTCCATAATGTGTGAAATTGCTGCTTTTTCCCTGTAAGCCAGAACGTCAACTGTGTAGTTTAAACCTTCTCTTGTGATAACAGTAGGCTCAATTCTTTTTTCAATCTTAGCAACAGCAGACAAAGGAATTTTCCCTTTTGGTGTAGTGATATAGTAAGAATTAAGGTCTATCAATGAATTTCTATTTTCTTTACTAAAAACAACCCTAACTTTAAGTCCTGTTTCATTTGGAACATTATAAAGAGAAACAATATTCCCTCTGATTTTGGCTCCAAGCTGAACTGCTATATCTAAAGGAGTTATTCCATAAAAAGAAGCAAGTTTATCATCTATCTTTAAATCATAAGTAATCTTGTCATAATCCCATGTTCTTGATACAGATTTTAAGCCTTTAACTTCGTAAACTTTTTCTTTTATTTTTTCTGCAATTTTATCTAATACTCTTAAATCATCTCCACTTATCATTACATCAAGGTTCGCACGTATATTAGAGAGTGGAGTTGCACCATAATCAAATATATCAACGTATTTCAAATCAGGAATTTCCCAGATTTTTTTAGAGAGTTCTCTTTCAATAGACCATATATCCTCTTTTCTATGGAACCTGTCTATATAATGAACTGTGAGGGATATAGATTGGGGAGATTTACCTTTTCCCATAGTTAAAACATCCGGCTCAGAACCAACAGCAATAGAAAACATTTCTACTCTTTTATCATTTTTGAGAATGTCAGAAATCTTTTTTACAATTTCTTCTACCTGATAAATGGATAAATTACTGTCAGCAACTATATTACCCTTTACTATTCCAGTATCCATTGGAGGCATTATTTCTTTTCCAACTGGTGGTATAATCAATCTCAAACTGATAACAAACATAGCGATGATAAACACAAAATAAGGCACAGCTATAAACTTTTTTCTGAAAACCAGAGCTACCGCCGATACATAAAAGTTTTTTAAAGGTTTTAAGAAAAATTCAGAAATCTTATAAGTGATTAACTCTATTTTATTTTTAGAGTTGTCCTTTTTTAGCAAATATGGAGAAACAAGAGGAATAAATGTAATTGAAACTAAATATGAAACGATAACTGCAATTAAAAGTGTTCCTGCAAGTGGTCTAAATATATGCTGAGGATAATCACCAACAAAGAGCAAAGGTATCAAAACAACAGAAGTTGCTATTGTTCCTGCTAAAACTGCAAAAACAACTTCCCTTGTTCCATTGATAACGGCTTCTTTTACAGGTTCTTTTAGTTCATAAAGATGTCTTTCTATATTTTCAAGAACAACAACTGCGTCATCTATAAGCATTCCAAGTGCAAGAATAATTCCAGTGAGCGTAACAATATTGAACTCCATTCCAATAAGCCACATAATTGCTATAGTAATCCCATAAACAAACGGGATAGAAAGACCCGCTATTATCATCTGTCTGATGTTTGCGAGGAAGAAGAATATAACAACGGAAATCATTATAATTGCGTCTCTTAAAGCTTCAAACATATTCAGATTACTTAACCTAATGATTTTTTCCTGACTGTCTGAGATTTCAAACTCAAGGTTCGGGAACTGTGCTTGAAGTTTTGGGATAGTGGATTTCACAGCGTCAATTGTTTTTAATGCATCACCTGTAATTGGTCTTTGAACTGCTAATGCTATAGCCGGTTTTCCGTTGCCGTAGTAAAGAGAATTGTTGTCATAATAGGCGTATTTTATCTTTGCAATATCTGAAAGTTTTATATCTTTCGTAATCTGTATATTTTTTAACTGGTCAAGTTTAAATGCTTTATTGTTTGATTTTAAAAGGAATTCACCTTCTTTATTTATAATAAATCCTATAGGAAAGTTTGCGTTTGTTTTTCTTATTTTTACAAGGACTAAAGGTAAAGAAAGATTGTATTCATTTAATTTATCTTTATCTATTTCTATAAAGACTTCTTTTTTATAACCACCAAAGACATCAACATTTGCAACAGATTTTAGTTTGAGTATTTCATCCTTTATCTGGTTCTCTGCTATCTGCCTTACATCTGCAAGGTCTAAAGATTTATCCTTCGGGTAAACTGAAAGCACAATGACTGGTGGAGTAGCGGAGGATATTTTGTAAATCTGTGGTTCTTCGGTATTCTTTGGAAGCTGAGCTTTTATTTTTGATAGTTCGTTTAAAACATCTGTTGCTGCTTCGCCTAAATCCTTGGTATATTCAAATTCTGCTGTAATTACAGAAACCTCATCTTTTGACGTTGAATAGACTCTTCTAACCTGGTCTATTGTGTAAAGTCTTCTTTCTATAGGTGCTGCAACGTTATCTGTCATATCCTGTGCAGATGCTCCGTGCTGTATAACTACAACCGCAATTTGAGGTCTATCAACATCTGGGAAAAGTTTTTGCTTTATATTGAAGAATCCAATTATTCCTAAAATTGTTAATGCAAAAATTACAGAAAGTATAAAGTGCGGTCTTTTTAATACAAAACTTACAAGGTCTTTATTCATTAATCATTTTCCTTTTTAAATGGATTTATTATTTTGAGTTTGTTCTCAACTACAAGTCCATGGTGCATATCTTCCGAATATAGAACAGAGCATTCATTTTCTAATGCTGATGAAACAATCAGACTGTCATAATAGGAGAAATTGTATTTTTGAATAAGGTCAAATGCTTTTTCAATTGTGGAATAGTAGATTAGAGATACTTCATAATTTTTTATCATTCGTTTTACAATAGTATTTAAATCTTTAATATCAATTTTGAACTTCCTTAACATTACAAAACTGAATTCATTTACAACCTGTGTAGAAATTACAATATTTTCTGCGTATTCAAAAAGGATATCCCGTGCTTTGTTTCTCTTATCTAAATCTTTTGAAGTATAAGCATACACCCAAAGATTAGTATCAATGAATATTTTATCTTTCATGGAGTTCATCCCTGTTAAATTTATAATTTGTTGTGTCTATCTGAATTTTATCCATTAAAAACTCTTTCACAAATTCTTCCTTAGAAGCCCATTTTTTTTGACCTTTCTCTTCAACCTCAATACTTTCACCGAATTTTTCTTTTAAAAGTTTTAGAACCTCTTTTTCTATCTTTTCATCTTTTATTTTTATGATTAGTTCTTTCATCTTAATACCTCCGAAAAAGCATTTAACTAAAATCTATTTCTCTATAAGGATTTTTCCTTTTTTACCCATAGCCAAAAGTCTAAGTTTATTTTCCATTGCAACTGCTACAGGTGTTCCTTCCTGAATGTTTCCTTTTACTACTGCCTTTTTCTCATCGGAGGCTAAAACTTTTACGGGAATTTTTATAAACTTCCCCTCTTTATTTGTAAGAACAAAGGTTCCGTTTGTAAGTTGTAAAACTGCAAGTTTTGGAACAGTTAAGCCCTCCACTTTTTTAGTGATTAGAACAACATTTACAAAAGAGTTAGCAGGTGTGTTTGATGGAAGTTTATTTATATAGATTTCTGCCACTGCAAGAGAGTTTTTATCTGCTGATGGATAAATCTTGTCTATTCTTAATCTTTTTATTATCCCATGGAAATCAACTGTAGCAAGTGTTCCTACTTTTATCAATCCTAAATAACCTTTTGGAAAGCTAACTAAAATTTTATATTTTGAAGACTGAAGTTTTAAAATTGGTTTTCCGGGGAATGCTAAGTTCCCTTCTCTTAAGAGAACTTTTTCAACTATACCATCTACATTGCTGTAAATATCAAGGTATTTCAGGTCATCTTTTTTGATTTCGATTTGTTTGTCTATAGAAGCAATTTTGTTTTTTAGAGTTTCTATATTTGCTTTTATACTTTCTATTTTGGCTTTTGCCGTATCAAGCTGAGTTTTGGATTTTAAATACTGAATTTCAGAAATTGCTTTCCCTTCGAACAGCTTTTTATCTCTTTCAAAATTTGTTTTTATGAATTCATAATTTGCTTTTGCAGATTCAAGCTGGGCTTCAAGACTTTTTAATTGGTTTTGAAGAGCTTCTTTATTTATTTTGAGGTTCTGGATTGCAAGCTTGATAGGATTATCATCAAGTTTTGCGATTAACTGCCCTTTCTTAACTTTATCTCCTTCATTTACATAAACTTTTTCAATATTTCCAGCAAATTTTGTTGATACTATTACCTCATTTTTTGGAACAATTTTTCCTAAATATTTAGCTTTTTCTAAAACAACACCTTTTTTAACAATTGCACCTTTTACAACATAAACAGGTCTCTCAGGTGTTGGAAGATTCGCAAGCTCAGCCTTTCTCATTTTTAAAAGTCTTATTCCTCCAACCACAAGTAAAGCAACAATTATTAAACCTATTATGATTTTTAAAAATTTACCCATTTTTATCCCTCTTTTTTATTTAAAATCCTTTTTCTAAAACGTAGTCTAAATAGTAAATTGCCCTTTGTTTTTCATACAGAGCCTCATAATATTTGCTTTCTGCAATGTATTTCTGACTTTGGGCGTAAAGATAATCGTATAGACTGGACAAACCTTCTTCATACTTTAGTTTTTCAACTTTTTCCACTTCAGTTGCATAGTCTAACTGTTTTTTGGTAGCTTTGATTTTAAAATCTGCTGTCTTTATCTGGTTTAAAGCGTATGTCAGTTTTCTTTCTACATCTAATTTAACTTTTTGTTCTTCTAATAACGTTTTTTTGAAATTGAGCTGGGATTCTATTTTTCTGTTAGAGCGGCTTCCAAAATCAAAAATCGTGTATTTAGCAATTAATGAAACCTGCCAGAGTTCTTTATTCACACCGTTTCCAATATTTCTCTGATATTGACCGCTGAAGAACAAGTTAGGATAGTAATCAGATTTTGACTGTTCTAACTTTTTCTGTGAGATTTGTTTTTGAATCTCTACTTTTTTCACAGAATAGAGCTTTGGAAAGTAAACTTTCATAAGTTCTTCTTTAGAAACATTTCCTATATCTCTAAAAGGAACAGGTTCTACTTCAAAATCTTTATCTTCTGTATTCATTAATGTTCTTAGTGTTTCTTTTAGAGTATCTATTGCATTATTTATTGCTTCAATGTTGCTTTCCACCGTCTTTTTAGCGTATTCCACTTTTAAAAGGTCTACTTCAGGCTTTTTACCAAGTTCATAAAGCATTGAAATGTTATCGTAGAGCTGGTCAAGGGCTTTCTTGTAATGCTCCATTGCTTCTAACTGTTTTTTTAATGTAAGTATCTTAAGATAAATAGAGCGAATATTAAAAGCTATTTGATTTTTAGTAAGATTTACAGCGATTTCTGATAGCTTCTCACCTAACTTTGAAATCTCCACACTTTTTTCAATTTTAAAACCTGTAAACAATGGAACATCATATCTAATGCCGGGAATGGTTATATTTTTAGCACCGACAATCCCAGCTATTGCCATTGGGTCTAAAGGTGGAGATATAGGAGCAACCAGTCTTGGTATATTGTAGTGTGTGTAGTTTACAAAAGCATCAATTTTTCCGTATCTACTTGCCTTAATTTCTTTAGTTTTGTGGTGAGCTATCTGTTGTTGAACTAACCTCTGTTTGATTACAGGATTATTCTCTATTGCTGTTTTTACTGCATCTTCAATAGTAAGTCCATATGAAAATGAGGCAGTTAAACACAATCCTAATATTATTTTCTTCATTTTTCACCTTATTAAAGTTAGTGTTTAATTATTATATATTAAAATTTTTTTATGCGCCTACTTTTGAGATTGTTCAGCTAATACTTTAAATATAGGAGTCGCTGCACCAATAATTCCATTGTTTGCTGCATGTCTCACTATTTTTACAACATAAAGAAGTTCTTCTTTTGTGGTACCAAAATTTAGAGCAGCATTCAATGTAGCTTTTATACATTCTTCATCTTTCATTGCAAGTGACGCAGCTAAATAAATAAGATTAGCTGTTTTAGGATCAAAAGGTAAATTTTCATCACCGACACTTTGTTTAGAAGACATTGCTATTTGCTGTATGATATCAGGTGCTACGTCCTTTGCGTATTCCATAGCTTCTGGAATATTTTCTTTTCCACCTAACTTTTTTGCCATCATTTCTAAAATTTGTTCTGCTGTAGGCATTTGATTTGACATTTTAAAACCCCCAATAAAAATTAATTTATATTATAATAACACCATTCAAGAATAAATTTAAATATTTTTATACATTGACAAAATCCTTATTTCCCATTGAATTAACAGGCATTTTAGTATAAATTGTTAGTTTGAATAAAAAAATTTCTGAGGTTAATAAATGAAAAAATACTATATACGAACATTCGGCTGCCAGATGAATATTAATGATTCACAAAAAATGGGTGGAATCTTAAAAACATTAGGATATGAACCTGCCGAAAACTGGGAAGACGCAGATGTAATTCTTGTAAACACCTGTTCTGTTAGAGAAAAACCAGATCAAAAGGTTCTTTCTGCACTTGGAGATTTCAAAAAAATTAAAAAGAAAAATCCTGATGCAGTTATTGGCGTCTGTGGTTGTCTTGCCCAAAGGGCTGGATATGAAATTCTTCAAAAAGCACCTTTCATTGATATGGTTTTTGGAACAACAAATATTCACCATTTACCTAAACTTCTTGAAGAAGCTCAATCAGGTAATAAAGCCGTTGAAATAATAGAAGATATAGATGAAAATGAAACTGAACTGGATAAATACCCAGTGGTAAGGGAAAACAAGTACACTGCCTTTGTAACTATCATCAGAGGTTGTGATAAAAACTGTACTTACTGCATTGTTCCTACAACGAGAGGAAAGGAAAGAAGTAGAAGAATCGGTGAAATACTTCAAGAAGTCCAGTATTTAGTTGAAGATGGCGTTAAAGAAATTCATCTTATCGGTCAAAATGTTACTGCATATGGAAAAGATTTAGGAGATGTTAAGTTCTGGGAACTTCTTTACGCAATTAATGACATTGAAGGTGTAGAAAGAATTAGATTTACTACGGGACATCCAAGAGATTTATCAGAGGACGTAATAAAAGCAATGGCTGATTTGCCGAAAGTTTGTGAGGCTTTACATCTACCTATTCAAGCAGGTTCAGATAGAATTTTAGAAGCAATGGATAGAGGATACACCCAAAAAGAATATTTACAAAAAATTGAGTTATTAAGGAAATATATGCCTGATATTGCATTGTCCACAGATATTATTGTTGGATTCCCAGGCGAGACCTACGAAGATTATTTAGAAACTATCAAAGTTTTAAAAGAAGTAAAATACGATCAAGTTTTTGCGTTTAAATACTCTCCAAGACCTGGAACACCTGCTGAAAACCTACCTATGACAGAAGATCCAAAAACTCTAAGTAAGTGGTTGAATGATCTAATCTTAATGCAAAAAGACATAAGTTTTGAGAAAAACCTTGCGTACGAAGGAAAAGTTGTTGAAGTCCTTGTAGAAGAACAGAAAGAAGATGGAAGTTTAGTAGGCAGAACAAGAACAAATAAGCTTGTTCATTTAGAAGGAAGGAATAATTTATTAGGAGAGTTAGTTAACGTCAAAATTACAAAAGCAAATAGGTTTAGTTTAGAAGGAAAAACTTTAAAAGATATAAATTTAACTGTTATTTAAGAGGAGGATAGTAAATGATTAATATGTACGTTCAGGGCATTACTCTGGATCCAGTCACAAACATGCCGATAGTAGTTTTAAAGGGTGATGACTCGGATGATGTTTTACCAATTTGGATAGGAGTTTTTGAAGCGAATGCAATTGCAATGCAACTTGAAGGTGTTACAAGACCAAGACCTATGACACATGATTTGATAAATTCAATTATTAATTCTTTAGGTGCTAAAGTTGATCACATTTATATTCACAGTTTAGAAGATAATACATTTTTTGCTGAAATTGTATTCAACAAGAATGGAGAAACTATAAAAATCGATTCGAGACCAAGCGATGCTATTAATGTTGCATTAAGATCAAATGCTCCAATCTTTGTAGCTGAAGAAGTTTTAGAAAAAGCAAGTCTCAATCATATGTCAGATAAATCCGATGAAGAAATACAGGAATGGTTAGAATCTATAAAACCAGAAGATTTTGAAGGATAAGTTATCAAGGTTTTATACCTTGATAACTACTGAACCCCAGGTTAGTCCACCACCAAAGGCAGTTAAAAGTATATTATCACCTCTTCCAAATCTTCCTTCTTGAAGGGCTTCATACATCGCTATCGGAATAGTTGCTGCACTTGTATTTCCATATCTGTGAATATTTGCAAACACCTTTTCCTCTGGAATGTTTAATTTTTCTGCGAGAGCATTTATTATTCTTATGTTTGCTTGATGAGGTATAACAAGTTTTATATCGTCTAAAGTTAAATTTGCTTCTTCCAAAGCTTTTACAGAGGCTTCAGCCATATTTTTTATAGCAAGTTTAAATGTTTCTCTTCCTCTCATTTTAATTTTTTCACCAACTGGACAGTATAAAGAACCCCAATGAGAGCCATCAGAACGCATAACTGCAGATAAGATACCTTTATCTGTATTTGTTCTTGAAATTACTACTGCTCCTGCTCCATCTCCAAATAAAACAGCAGTTGTTCTATCATTCCAATCGACTATTTTGGAAAAAACCTCTGTTCCCACTACTAAAACATTATTAGCCTGACCAGAAGCAATAAACGTTTTTGCTAAAGTTAATCCATATATAAAACCACTGCAGGCAGCAGATATATCAAACGCCATAGGTTTATTGCATTTTAATTTATCTGATAAGAAACAGGCAGTAGAAGGAAATATCATATCTGGAGTAGATGTTGCAACAATTACCACATCAATATCTTTTGGACTAATTCCAGCTTTTTCGATAGCTTCTTTTGATGCTTCATAGCCTAAATCACTTGCCTTTTCCCATTCTTCGGCAATTCTTCTTTCTTTTATACCTGTTCTTGTCGTGATCCATTCATCTGATGTATCTAAAAATTTTTCTAAATCATGATTTGTTAAGATTCTTGGGGGAACATACATTCCGATCCCAGTTATTTCGCAAGCCATAATAATCTCCTACGGATTATTCTCCATTTTCTTTTATTTTATTTAACTCTTCAGGCAAAAGCTGATTAATGTTCTTTTGGAGCTTTTCATTAAAATTAGTTTCTACAAAATCTAATGCAACTTTTAATGAATTCTTTATAGCTTTTGCATCAGCTCTACCGTGGGTTATAATACAGGCTCCTTTTGTCCCAAGTAAAGGAGCACCACCATATTCTGCATAATCGGCTTTCTTTTTAAATCTCTTTAATGCAGGCATCATCAGCATCGCACCTAACATTGTAAGGAAGCTTTTCTTAACTTCCTCTTTAATCATATCTAAAATAACCATTCCGAGACTTTCACTTGTTTTTAAAACAACATTACCAACAAACCCATCACAGACAATAACGTCAAACTCGCCTGTAAAAATGTCTCTACCTTCTGCATTTCCTACAAAATTTAGTTTTGTCATTTTTAAGAGAGGATAGGTGTCTTTAACGAGTTCGTTTCCTTTTCCTTCTTCCTCTCCGATACTAAGAATCCCCACTTTTGGATTATCTGTAAATTTCAGTATCTCTTTAGCATATGTATGCCCCATTACGGCAAAATAAACTAAATGTCTAGGACGACAATCAACATTAGCACCTACATCAATAAGTATAGTCGGTTTTCCTGCTTTTGTTGGAAAAGCTACAGCAATCCCAGGTCTTTCTATTCCAGGTGCAGCACCTACAATAAATTTTGAAACTGCCATAGCTGCTCCTGTATTCCCTGCAGAAACAAAAGCTTGAGCCTTTCCTTCTCTTACAAGTTTAGCTGCCACATACATAGAAGAGTTTTTCTTTCATCTAATAACATTTGATGGTGGTTCATCCATACTTACAACATCTTCGGCATGAACTATTTCGATGGGAAGGTCTGTTGCACCTAATTTTTCTAACTCTTTTTCTAAAATGTCTTGAGGGCCTACTAAATAAATACCTACATCTTGTCGATTACAACTTTTTAAAAAGAGTATAGCACCTTTAATATTATTGAGAGGAGCATTATCTCCTCCCATTGCATCTAATGCTATGTACAATTAGATAACCTCAATAACCTCTTTATCTTTATAATATCCACAGTGTGGACAAACTTTGTGTGGAGGTTTAGGTTGACTACACTCTGGACATAAAGAGAGTGCAGGAGATTTTAATTTTCTCATCCATTGAGCTTTTCTCATACTTGTTTTAGCTTTAGATTTTTTTCTCTTAGGAACTGCCATTTATTAATCCTCCTTTATTAACTCAATTTGAAAAAACAAACTATAATTATATCAGAAACTTAAGCCTAAGTATAGAGGTTAATTTAGATTCTCAGGAGGAACACCCTTAGCTTGCTCATCCTCTTGAACTGCCTGTTTTATAATGTCCTCAAGTATGTTAGCTAACAACTCACCTCTGCTGTAAATAGTATGCTCTTTAAATGTCTTTTCCTTACCTGCAAGTGCTATCTGTTCCCTCTCCTGAGGATTATCTTCAAGATAGTAAGCTAACTTTCCTTCTATCTCTACAGTATCCATAGGATGATAAGTTACGATCTCCTGGTCAGGAATATAGAATGTTTTAGATGCCAATCTTTCTTCTACCATTGTCATACATGTACTTCCTGCACTATCAAAAACTGTAAAACCTAGTCCAGAAGGAATGAAAGGTGGTTGACTGAGAAGTGAAACTTTTGATTTTGATAAAAATGTAACAATATCTTTTTCTGTAACTATTTCATCATAAACTGCAACATTATCTTTTAACTCTCCGTTTACAGGGCCTAATATGTTTACCTGAAATTCATCAATAGAATCTAAAATAAACCATCTTCTCAAGTTCATTGCATAAGCACCTGCTTCAATAAGGAGCGAAATATACTCATCTTCATGCTCTTTTTGGAACTGTGCCATTGCTTGCTGGAAAGTAGGATTAAACTGTGAAATCAGATATGTAGCTGCGTATCTGATAGGCATGTCGGGATTTCTGAATAAAAGTTTTCCAAGTTCTATAGCAAAAGCATAAAGATTTTCATCTAATCTTTCTTTAAATGCTTCTTCTATAATGACAGGATCTGTAACAGGCCCTACAAAGGCTATATCAAAATCTTTTTGTTGAGGTGGAGGAAAAATTGAAGGATTTATTCCTGGTGCTAAAAATGCAACATTTTTTCCCATAGCTGCTAGCCATTGACCGTGGTCTATATCAATATTTAAAAATAATATCTGGTTCGAAGGTAAAACAGGCTTTAATTTCATATAATGAACCATAGGATCATCTGTAAACCATGTAACATGAATATTACCTAATATATCTGCCAGTATTTTTTTCTGACCGTCCTTTTCTGCAAAAATAACCCCATCTAAATTCAAATCAAAAGTAAAAAGTGGTTTTTCTTCTACTATTTGGTTGGCAATATCAGAAATATTTTCCTGGGTAGGTTCCACAACTTTTACTTCAAAATTTCTTGCTGATATGGATTTTGTTAATCCATCAATAATATTTTCACCAAAACCTCTGGGATCTGGTGTTTTTATAAAAATTATTTTCGGTTTCATTTTGCTGGTCATTTCTTCCATTTTATGTTTCTCCTTTATTCATTAATTATATCTATCTGTGTTCCGTTTCTATCTATATCTAAAATTTTATACTGGCTTGATATCCCAACTTCTGAAAATGCAGACTGCATAGATTTACCAATTTCTTCAAAATTTTTATTGGCAATAGCCAGTATTGTACTTCCTGCTCCACTTAATGAAGCTCCTAATGCTCCAGAAGAAATTGCATTTTGTATTACTTTATCAAAATTAGGAATTAATTTTTTCCTGTATGGCTGATGTAATTTATCTTCCATAGCAACTCTTAAAAGATCGTATCTTCTATTTTCAAGTGCAGAAATAAACAGTGCAATTCTTTGAACATTAAAAATAGCATCTTTTAAAGAAACTGACTCAGGGAGAACCTTTCTTGCATCTTCAGTTGATAGTTCAAAATCTGGTATTACAACAACTGCTTTTAGATCTTCTGGAAAATTTATCACATTATAAAATGTCTGATCTTTTTCCATTAAAGCTGTTATAAAACCACCTTTCCATGCAGGCAAAAGGTTGTCAGGATGAGGTTCAAATTTATAGGCTATTGCAAAAAAATCTTTATCTGTTAATTCTTTTTGATTAACAAAAAATCCAGCTACAATACCTGCTACAATAGCAGTTGCACTGCTTCCTAATCCTCTGGCAACAGGAACGTTATTTATCTGTTTTACCTTAACTCCATGAAATTCATTTCCAAGGTATTTACAGGTTTCTTTTAAAACCTGAATAAATAGGTTTTTATCAGGATTTTCTAAAAAATCATTTTTAGGATATGTTTCAATTTCTACCGTATCACTTTCTTCAATAAGAAAATCATTGTAAAGCTGGAGTGCAAGCCCTAAAGTGTCAAAGCCTGCACCTAAATTTGCTGTAGTTGCAGGCACTCTTATTAATATTTTTTTCATAGCTGTATAAATTCTTCTACGATTCTTTTTTCAACACAATCTTTATCTAAATTTCCGTTACTGTCTATACAATCTTCTAAATGTTTGTAAAGTTTTTCATCTAAGTTGTATTTTTTCAATATTCTTTTTATTTCATTTATAGATTCTTTAATTCTTTGTTCTTTTTCTTCCATTTTCATTCCTTTATCTAATTGGATAATCTATTTTTCCTTCCATTATGTCAACATACTCTTTTATTCCTTCTTTTAGATGGTATTTAGGTACAAATCCTAATTCTTCTTTAGCTTTTGTCATGTCTGCATGTGTGTATTCCTGATAAAAGTCGTAAGGACATTCAAAATATTCTGGCTCGTAGTTTGTACCGAGGGCTTCATTTAGATACTTAATGACATCATTAAATGAGTGAGGTTCTCCACTACCTACATTATAAACTGTTGTTTTCGGTGCATTCATTGCTAATATTGTCATTTCCACTGCATCTTTTACATAAACAAAATCTCTTTTTTGTTCACCGTACTCAAAGATTCTCGGTCTTTTTCCTTCTTTCATCTGTTTATAAAGCTGAAAAATCATACTTGCGAATTTTCCTTTGTGAGCTTCACCTGGGCCATAAACATTAAAGTATCTTACTCCTACTGCTTTTAAGCCTGTGTCTTTAGAAAAATCTTCAGCTATGTTATCCATAACATATTTAGAAAAAGCATAAACATTCTCAGGATGTTTTTCCCTATCCTCTTTTAGAGGTACGTGCTCTTTTACATTTCCATAAACAGACGCTGATGAGGCATAAACAACAGTTGCATTATTGTCATAAGCTATTTCAAGTATGTTTTTAAATCCATCAACATTTTTTCTCATCATCAGTTCCTGATCTGTTACAGTTGTGTCAGTTATTGAAGCTAAATGAAAAATCATATTTGGATTAAAATCCTCAACTTTGAAAAATAGTTCATCAGTTGACACATCACAGGCTAAAACTTCACCTTTGAATTTGATTAAATTTTTGAAATTAGCACTTGTAAAGTCATCTAAAACTAAAATTTTACTGTCTGGATACATACTTTGTAATTTTAGTGTTAAATTTGCTCCGATAAATCCTGCTCCACCTGTTACTAAAATGTTGTTTGCCATTAGCCTTCTCCTATGTTGTTTCTATATACATTAATTCTTGGCCGTATTCTACAGGCTGGCCATTTTCAACCAGTATTTTTACAATTTTTCCATTGACATCACTTTCTATTTCGTTCATTACTTTTAATGCTTCAATGATACAAACTACCTGTCCTTTTGAAACAACATCTCCTTCTTCCACAAATGGTGGTGCCCCAGGTGATGGCGAACGGTAAAATGTTCCAACAAGTGGTGATTTTAAAACGTGATATTTTTGAGTTGTTTCCACTTCAGTTTTTACTGATTCTGGTTTAATTTCTTCTTTGATCTCAACTATTGGTGCAGGAACAGATGTTCCGCCTGAAACAACTTCTTTTGGCCCTAAATACTGTTTTATTCTGATTCTTTCTGTTTCCGTTTCTAATTCTATTTCTTCTATTTTTGTATCTTTTATTTTTTCAATTATTTCATCTAACCTGGACATTAAATTATTTTTTTCCATAGTTAGCTCCTTGTTTAGTTTACTCTTTCTATATACTCGCCAGTTCTTGTATCAACCTTTATTTTATCTCCTACATTTATAAATAAAGGTACGTTTATCACTGCTCCAGTTTCAATAGTTGCAGGTTTAGTTGCATTTGTTGCTGTATCACCTTTTACTCCTGGCTCTGTTTCTACTACTTCATAAATCTCGTTTTTAGGAAGCTCAATTCCTATTGGATTTCCTCTATCTAAGAATACTACAACTTCCATTCCTTCTTTTAAAAACTTGGCATCATCTCCGATTACTTCTTTTGGAATTCCAACTGTTTCATAAGTTTGTGTATCCATGAAATAATAATAATTTCCATCAGAGTATGAATATGTCATAAATCTTTGTTCAAAATCTGCAAGCTCAATTTTTTCTGATGATTTAAATGTGATCTCTGTAACGTTTCCTGTTTTCATATTTCTTGCTTTTATACGAACAAATGCCTGCCCTTTCCCAGGCTTAACATGTTCATAACTTAAAACTCTATAAGGTTGATTGTCAACTAAAATAAATTGATCTTTTGAGATTCTATTGATGTCTATTTTTGTTCCCATTGATTCCTCCAGTTATAAATTTTATAAAGATAATTTTATCATAATTTATATTCCTCTTATTTTTCAAACTTATTAAATTTTTACTGTTTTTAAAATCTGCTCAAAATAAATTTTTGCTTCTTCTGGAGATCCTTCTTTTAATATTTTTCCATTTCTCATTATTATTATTCGGGAAGCTATATCAAATGCTTCTTCTCTATTGTGGGTGACATATAAAAGCGTAAAGCCTATTTCCTTTTGAAGTTTGAGAATTTCTCTTCTCAGTCTTATATTTAGTTCAAAATCCAGACTTGATAAAGGCTCATCCATCAATAATATTTTCGGATGTAAAACCAGAGCCCTTGCAAGTGCTACTCTCTGTTGCTGTCCTCCCGAAAGCTTTGAAGGCTTTTTGTTTTCAAATTCTTCAATCTGAGTTAATTTTAAAATCTGTTTGATTCTTTTTTCCCTTTCTTCTTTTTTTATCCCTCTGGCTTTTAGTCCAAACTCTAAATTTTGCCTGACAGTCATATGTGGCCACAATGCTAAATCCTGAAAAACCATTCCTATATTTCTTTCTTCTGGCTCTTTCAAAATCTTTCCATCAATTGATACAACTTCATTATCTATCAGAATTTTTCCTCTATCTGGTGGAACAAACCCTGCAAGAAGTCTTAAAACTGTTGTCTTTCCACATCCAGAATGCCCTAAAATAACAACTCTTTCACCCTTTTCTACTTTTAAATTAAAATCTAAAACTGCACCTTTTTTCTCATAAAACTTTGATACATTCTGAAATTGTATAATTGGCATTATATTTTTCCTTCTTATTGATAAACTTATAACAATCACATAAATTATATTATTAATAATGCAAGAGAGGGAATAAATGAAAGCACTGGAAATTAATTTAGATGAACAAATACTTAACAAATTAGAAACTCTAAGTCAAGAAAAAAATAAATCTAAAGAAGAAATCGTCCAAGAAATAATTGAAGAAGCTTTAGAGAGAATTTATTTAGAAAAAGCTCAAAAAATAATAAATGAAGAAAAAAATCTATTAAAAAAATTGGCTTAAATGTTTTCTTCAAAATTAGTTACGAAAATTCATAAAGAAATAATAAAAAATACAGGTGGAAGCTATGGTATAAGAAATAAAGAAGCACTTGAAGGTTCTTTAAAAATTCCATTCCAAACGTTTGACAATAAAGAGTTATATCCTTCTATAGAAGAAAAAGCAGCTAAACTTTTAGAATCAATTATTAAAAATCATCCTTTTGTAGATGGTAATAAAAGAACAGGTTATGTTTTGTTAAAAATATTTTTAGAAGAACATAATAGAGAAATTAAAGCTTCCGAAAAAGAAAAATATGAATTTATTATGGATATAGCAAAAGGGAAAATTTCTTATCAAAACATAGTTAAATGGATAAAAGAACATACAGAATAATTATTTAGAAAACCTTTCCAACAAAAACCAACCTAAGAAAAGAGGGAAAACCGTAGAAAGAATCATAATTACGCATAATGCAGAAATGAGCTCCGGTGAACCATTTGCCATAAGTGTAAAAATACGAATAGAAAAGGTATCGTGTCCTGGAGGATAAACCATCATTGTTATTCCAAAATCCCTGAGACAGAATATAAAACTTACAATCCAGCTAACAATTAAACCTTTTTTTATCAAAGGAATAACTATCCAAAAAACACGTCGAAACCATTTTGCCCCAACAATCTGACCTGCTTCTTCCATTGAAGGTGGAATTTGAGAAAGTGAAGCTACAGTAATTCTGTTCGAAATAGCAATATATTTTGCAAGATAGCCAATGATAATAATAAGAGGTGTGGTGTAAATAAACTCAGTTAAAGCATTGTTATAAAAACTGATTAAACCTATTCCAATCACAGAACTTGGAAGTGCAAATAAAAAGATTGTAAGAGAGTCAAGGGTCTTAGAAAAACGAAAAGAATTGTTATAAACAAAATATCCTACAAAAAATCCAATTACGGCAAGAAATGTTGCACCGATTGAAGCATAAATAAAACTTCTAAGAATACTGTCTCCTGATACTTCTATAGCCTGTTTATAAACGTCAAAAGATAAAGACTTAAAAAACAAAACTGAAAAGGGTAAAACCACCAAAAAAAAACAAAATAGTCCGACGAAAAGAAGTATTAACTTTTTATGAGGCAACTTTATAATCAAAAATTCATCATCAGATACTTTTAACTGATAAGTTTTTTCCCTTAAGAAAAATCTCTCAATAAGTAAAAATCCAAAAGCTACCAGCGTTAAAGGAACAGCTGAAGCAGTAGCAGAACCGAAATTATAAAAAGCAGAAAATTGAGTGAAACTTTCAACAGGAAAAACATTGTATCTTAAGAAAAGAGGAACGCCTAACTCACCAAAGCTCAGTATAAAAACAAGCATTGTAGCAAGGAAAATCCCTGAAAAAATCAGAGGAAGTGATATTTCTTTTAAAACAAGTTTCCATTTAGCCACAAGTCTGCCTGCTTCTTCAAGTCGTGGATTTACTGTTCTTAGATAAGCTATAGTTAGAATAATGACTACAGGCAGAAAAACAGAGAACAAAACAAGACTACTTCCACCAAGTCCAAAGAAAAAAGAAGATGAAACTTCCCCAATAGAAGAGCCAAATATTTTAGACAGAAAACCATTCTTTCCAAAAATGTGAAACCAAGAAATAGCAACTATGTAAGGTGGGATTAAAAGAGGAATTGAAAATAAAACGGCAAAAGTTCTTCTAAAAGGCAGGTTTGTTTTGCCAAAAAGAATCCCTAAAGGAACACCAATCACAGTGCAGAAAAATGCAACTAATGATGATAAAACAAAGCTGTTCTTCAGTAAAACCCAAGCTCTTCCTGAAGAAAAAATTTCCTGATAGTAGGAGAAGCTAAAACCATTTTCAGCCCAGAAACTTTTTATTACCATTAAGAAAACAGGCAAAATTCCTGTAAAAATCAAAATTAGGAATACAAGAACATATACAAGAAATTTTTCGTTTTTTAATACTTTCAAAGTTCAGAATACTCCTATCAAAAAATATCTAAAACTTAAGTTTCTTATACTCTATATTTTTTATATCATTGAGCTCGTAGCAAATTTTAGTACAATTCTAACTCTTTAATTTCTTCTTTTGATTTTTGGTAAAGTTTTCTCCTTTTTCCTTTTAAACTTTGAGTTAGTTCTTGGATTTTGTTTGTATTACATATTTTTAAAACCTCTAAGCCCTGTATTAAATCATTTTGTTTTTTTACAGATAAAAGTATAAAACCCAACTCCCTCCTAAAACATAATATCCTTTAAGATATTTATTCAACTGATTTATAATTTTTAAAATATCTTCAAGTTCTGTCATTAAAAATCCTTAATAATTTGTTTAATTCATTAATTTTTTCTTTTATTCGTTTTTTCTCTGCAATTAATCTTTTTCTTTCATTTATTTGTTTTTCAAGATTTTCATCAACTTTTCCTACGAAAATAGACTTTACTTTTTTACCTTCTCTTTTAGACTGATATAAATATCTATAGGTTTTACCTTCTTTTTTTATTTCTCTTATCCATCCAGAAGGTAAAGATTTTAGTCTATGTTCTATTGCTTTTAGTCTTCCTAAAAGCCTTTCTCTTTCCTCTATTAAGATGCTTTCTATTATTTTATTCTTCATTACACTACATAATATATATAAAACATAATGTAGTGTAAAGATTGTAAAATTACAGACTATTTTTATTTAAGAAATTAAAGGGATATCAGAAAAAAGTTTTAGATTAATACTCTACCCACCTTTTTAAAAATGGCTGGATTTCCTGTAGTTTTTTAGCAACTTCTTCATAATCTACATTCATTGTTTTTATATTTTCAAAACCTTTTAGTTCTTTTGGAACTTCTACACCTTTATGCAACGGAATTTGTGCACAGTCCATAAATGCAAGTTTTCTCTCTGTTTCAGGAGAAAGAAGATAATCTATAAGTTTTTTAGCATTTTCAGGATGTTTTGCTCCTTTTATAAGCATTACAGCATTTGGGAGGAATAAACAGCCTAATTGGTTCTCTTTCTGGTCAGGGAAAACCAATTCAACAGGTTCACCTCTTCTAAGCCTACTTATAACATCATCACTGTCAACAAGACTAAATGCAAACTCTCCAGAAGCTACAAGGTCAGCACTTTCACCGTTGCTTGTGGAAATTTTTATATCATTTTTTTTCATATCTTCCATAAACTTTTTTGCTTTTTCATCTCCCCAGACTGTAAACAATGCGGCAATGTGGACGGTAGTAGTTCCGAAAAGTGGATTGGCAATAACAGCTTTACCTTTCCATTTTGGATTTACGTAGTCAAGAATAGTATCCGGCTTGTCCTTTACACTTTTATTGACAACAAAAACCCTTGCCCTTGCAGAGAAACCAGTCCAGTATCCTTCAGGGTCTTTGAATTTTGCAGGAATATCTTTAGCATTTGGAGAAAAGTATGGTTGTAGTATTCCTTTTTGCTTTAAAACAGCGGCTCTAATCGGCTCGTTTGCCCAGTAAACATCTGCCTGAGGATTATCTTTTTCAGCAATGAGTCTATTCATCACCCCTGTACTTTTTGACTCTTCCGTATCAAAAACTGCTTTTACCTTTATTCCTGTCTCTTTCTCAAAATCTTTTAGTATCGGTTCAGAAAAAACCCTGTCTTCAGAAACATAGACTACTACTATA
>Ga0256832_1000397_pt1 | contig 27323 bp, 19 predicted proteins | sample 134614metaG_FD_190534 | JGI IMG/M metagenome (GOLD analysis project Ga0256832, IMG submission 190534) | Hydrothermal vent microbial communities from Lau Basin, Pacific Ocean - 134-614 | ecosystem: Environmental > Aquatic > Marine > Hydrothermal vents | place: Pacific Ocean: Lau Basin | collected...
TCGCCAAGGCAGCTACAGTGAATTCACATACTGGGATCTTCCTGCACTACTGAACGAGAGTCCCACACGAGCGGACGTCGATGCACTGAGCAGTGAACTCGTCGATTCGGTTTCAGGCATTGCAGAACGATACGATGATCCCCTGTTCGATCTCACGGGAGGCTTCGACTCGAGAGCCATTGTGGGCGCCGCCATGCGCAGCGGCATGAAATGCATCCATACCGATGTCACAGGCCCTCCGACCAGCAGGGATGTCTCGATCGCCAATCTCGTCGCGAAAACCTTCGGCTTCGATCATCGAACACTGCCTGGCGGCTTCGATGACTTCGATGCCTGGTTCACCACTGCATCCGATGCCCTGACATTCACAGACGGTGAATACGACATCATGGAATATGCAAACGTCATGCGGGTGCATCGCCAGATGGCACCGCTCTTCTCGTGCAGCGTGAACGGCTCTGCAGGGGAAGCATATCGTGGGTACTGGTGGGAACTGCTCCTCCCCTTGCCGACCCGCCGGGGCGGATTCGACGCCAGAAGGCTGGCCAGCGCCCGCTTCATTACCACGGATATCGCATGCGACCTCGTACCCGACCGCGATCATGCAGCGATGGTCGATCACTTCGCGAACGTCATCGAGCGCACCATCGCCCCCCTGGGTGAAGCGAGACAGACCGCCTGCATGGACTACATCTACCTGGTCATGCGAATGCAGCGATGGCAGGGCAGAATAGCCAGCTCGACCATGAGAATCTGGAACTGTTTCTCCCCCCTGGCATTCAGGCCGTTGCTGGAGCTCGGCATCACGGTCCGTTTCATGGACAAGGTGAACAATCGTCTCATGCGTCGGTTGATCCTCAACCTGGACCGGGATCTGGCCCGCCTGCCGCTTTCCGGCGGCTATCCGGCCACCCCGCTCGATTTCAGGACGTTGCCGCTCTACCTGCCCATGATCACCGAGTTCTCCAAACGGCTCGGCAGGCGCATGGCAAGAAAACTCTCTGCCTCCCCCTACGAGCCGCCTGCACACCTGAGCACCGACGTCAAGGATGTATTCGTGAATGAAAGAAGCAAAAGCCTTCTGACGCCGGAATCCATGGCCAGCAGCCGCCTGCTCGACGAACACGGGCTCGTCAGGTTCCTTGAGCATGCACGCAACGAACCGGCACGCTACAGAAGGCATATTGGACGGCTCATCACCCTGGAACTGTTGGTCAGAAAGATCGATACCATCCGCCCAGTCCTCTCCGCCTGACCATCAGCCGGCTCGCTTGCCCAGTCTGCCGATCAGAAGAACGCCCACGATGACGAACAACGTCGCCGGCAGGATGAGATAGGCAATCGGCGCGTGCACGACCCGCCATGAGTAATCGAACACGAACAGACACAGGGTAAGAAACAATACCAGCAGAACAATTCGCCAGGATCTCGTCATTGCACGTTCACCGCCTGTCCACCCTGCTCTTCCCGATCAGGCGCTTCCGCCATGATGGTCTCTCCCGCAATGACACGTTCACCGACTCGCGCAGTCATCGGGATTCGCTCGTTCACTTCCAGAACCACCGTACTCCCCAAAAGAATTCTCCCCAGCCTTTGTCCCTTGACGACATGATCACCCACCTTGCTCCATACCTCGATCCTTCTCGCAAGATAACTCGTGATCAGGCGCACGCACACATCGTCCCAGACGTCCGTTTCATAACAGATGCGCTTCTGGACCGGCGCATGCTTTTCTCTCAGAAATACGAGATTCCTTCCCTCGCCATCCATCAGCTTGTCACCAAGTGAGCTGATCTCGGTCACCACACCACTGACAGGATGGCGTTGAACATGGACATCCCAGAAGGTCAGTGCAATGACGACGTAACGAACGCCGTCCTTGACCGTGATATCGATCACCCTTCCGTCGGCGGGCGAAACCATGTTTTCGCCTTCGGGAATGCTGCGCTCCGGATCCCGATAGAAAAACGACAGAAACTCGGGATCGATGTTCCCCGACATCACCCATTCACGCACCTGCTCGGTGGGCCAACGATGAAATGGATCGAGGAACGGCTTGATCAGCGCCGAGGGATAGGGAAAGTTTCTCGCCCAATCGATCATGGCGAACATACAGGCAGCAACGATCACAGCCTGCAGAAGGCGCTCTATCGATTTTCTATTCATCCCTGTATATGCCTCTTGATGTGCATGAGTTGCACAATATCATCGATAGTAGCCACCACCACCGGACCCCTTCCCGTAGGGCGATTCGTGCGCCTGCACCATACCGGAACCGGCAGCTGCCCTCGCCTCACTGTCCTCGGTCACTTCCTGGTGCTGAATCATCCATTCAAGAATGACCACGATCGCAATGAGATGATAGAGAAGATCGAAATAGGCCAGGCCGATGAATGCGCCGCCCACAAGGTATCCTACCATGGATGCCTGGACCATTGCCGCAAGATCCCTCGCCCAGTACATGTGTTCGTGTTCCCTGGTGGCCCTCACCACCCTGGATGCCGTCCTGAACGACAGGAAGATCAATGCGAGGAACAGCGCCAGACCGACGAAACCATGCTCGCCGAGCACCTCGAAATAGATGCTGTGCGAGTCGTGATAATTCTCGGGCTCGGGTGCATATATCTGGAACACCTCCGGCTGGAACACTTCGAACCCGCCCCCGACGATCGGACGATCCAGAGCGAGATTGAAGGCAAAACGCCAGGCGTTGATCCTTCCCATCGCCGAGCCATCCTGCTCGTAGGTCTTGATGGTCCCCATGCGCTGCATCCATGCATCTGGCATGAAATTGATGATGAGCGGTATTGCGATCGAGAATGCCAACAGAAGCGGCAATCGATTCCTGGACTTCAGGATGGTGAACAGAAGCATGGCCGAACCGGCGAGGAAGGCGCCACGTGAATAGGTGCTCACGATTGCGATCAGGCAAAGTATCATGATGGCGCCCATGCCCCAGCGGAGCAGTCGCCGGTTCAATGACAGCTGAAGATAGCGTAGCAGGGGAAATATCACACAAAGCGCAAATGCGATCTCGTTGTTTCCGGAGATGAAGCTGCCAGATGGCCCAAGAACCCTGTGGGCGCCTCCTGTACGCAGGGCGAACAGCCCTCCCTTGATGCCATAGAACGCGATCGACATCGCAATCACCCAGACCAGGAGCTCCAGGCGCCGCCTGTCCTTCATCAGCATCAGTGTCACGAAAATCATGACCTGGATCTTCAGCACCTTCTCCATCTGCCTGAGCGCCGCATCAGGGTAGATGGCGAAAAGTGTCGTGAAACAGGTCCACAGAATGAACAGAACCAGCACGACAGTGACCGGCGTCCATGGAATGTCCTTCCGTTCCTTCGAGAAGAACATGGAGACGAGCGTGATGCCGGCGACGAGCTGTACGAAGGGGAAACTGTAGGCGAATCCGTATGCCAGCCGGTGCGGATTCATGTAGCCGATCCACGACCAGACGAGCAGCCCCACATGAGGCCGCATGATCATGTAGGGAATCAGGCCGAATATGACCAGCGATACCGCTATGTCACGCATGACGTTTCAACCCGTCCTGGAATCTGCCGTTCGATCGACCGGAAAGCCGTTTTCCAGCATGAGCGAATCCATGAAGAACTTGGCCGCCCAGTTCGGCACCCGCCAGCGCATGTACTCGCCATAGACGGGGTAAGACCCCTGGATGCCGCCACGCAATCCATCGTCGGCGTCATCGAGGGATTGCACGCTCATGTTGTAGGCATTTGCCTCCCTGGCCGCTTTCGCCAGCCTTGCATTGCCGGCCACCTCGTCGATTCTCTGCCAGTTGAGCGCCATCTGCGAATTTCCAGTCAGGCAGCTCCACCTGGCTGCCGGCTGCCACTCCGAATCCAGGCGGCCCGGCAGGGCGCCATCCCGGCGCTGCGCAGCCGCCACATTCTCCGCAGCAAGAACAGCGAGATCGATGAAATCGTCCCTGTCGGCGGCGACGCCGACTTCGAGAATGCCCCTGACCGCATAGGCGATGGTGTGCGTCAGCGGCCTTGAATTGTCCGTCAGGCAGTTGTCCGGCATCCAGCCGTTCCCGTGAGCACGGCGCGCGACCCAGTCGACATTCTTCACGGCAGCATCCAGCCATTCCTGTCTTCCGAGCACCTCCCATGCCCTGACCAGCCCGAAAGCGACACGCGTGTTGTAGGTATTCACTTCGTGGCTTGCGAAGGGCGAGGCATGCCTTCGCCAGGCCCCGTCGTCATCCTGTACTTTCACCAGCCAGTCGGATGCCTTCGTCAGGGAATCCGCAAATACCGGATCCCGGGTTTCCTCATAGGCCCTGGCCCAGCCGAAAAGCACCTGTCCCGTATTGAATATGGTCGGCGCCTTGATATCGGCATCCATCGTGCCTGCAAGCACGCCACCCTCATCGAGCTGAATTTCGGATTCCCACCGGGCCATGCGTTCGGCACGTTCGGCGAACTCCCGGTTTCCAGAATAGGCGGCGTAGTCGTACAGGGTCGTGATGATGTACCCCGTGGTCTCTGGATAGGAAGCCGACCACTCGCCGGCCTTGATGTCATAGCTCGCGGACACGCCATCGTCTGCCGTGGCATCCTGCGCCCGAGCCAGCCATTCCGCAGCAGCCGCCAGATGCGTATCGGGATCACGCGGCTTTCGACGTCCGATATCCAGTCCTTCAGCCAATGCCTTGATGATTCTTCTCATGCCTGTCCCGCCACGTTTCCGATTCTGATTCTCCCCAGCCTTTTGGTCAGTCGCCTGTACCCTTCATACAGCCCAGGAAGCGGGTCGCTCCATCGCCATACGGAATCCACTCCGCTTCCGGGTGATACATGACACTGCCTGCCCTGCCTTTCTGCTGACCACCTGGGCATGTGCCTGTCGCGCCAGATTCTGACTCTTCGCGTCCTCTTCTGTTCGGGTATCTCGCCCTTGACCAGATCGGCGTACATCGCCCACGGAAGATTCACACCGTTGAGTGCTGCCACTTCTTCCTGATAATCGGTTCTGCCGATGGTGGGCTCGATCATGTAGAATCTGCCATTGACTGCATGCCGCTTGAATTCCATGCTGCCCATGCCGACAAGGCCGATTGCAGCCACGAATCTCTCCGTTTCGCTTCGAACGGCCTCGATCACATCGCCATCGAGCTCGGGCATGCAACTTGCCGTTCCACCGGTTCCGGGCGGCCATGAATACAGCTTCCTGCCGACGAACGCGGCGTCCATGTGCCCCGGCCGGCTGCAGTAGAACAGGCAGAAACGAATCTCCTCGTCCCCTCCAGGCACCCATTCCTGCACAACCACTTCGTCGACATGAGGGAACACCTCTTCGAAGACCCTGGCGAGCTCTTCCCGATCGTGCACGAAATAGGCCTTTCTGCAATGCCTGGCATAGGCATCGTTCTTCACCGACGGCTTGACGATGCAGGGGAATTCCACCGCAGACACGTCCTCGTATGTACTCCTGTCGACTGTCCAGGTTCCCGGCACCAGAAACCCGTGCTTCTTCGCCAGCGCGTCGAATCCGGATTTCGACGTGAGCCTCTCCAGCAACTGTCCGTCCGGCAGTTTGTATCGGCAGCAGGAGGCAAGATCCTTATGGTGGCGCACCAGCGTTTCAACCGTGCGTTCCTCCGTCGGAAACAGTACCGGCCTTTCCCTCGCCCTGTCGGACAACTGCTGGATCTGCTTCACGAGACTCCGACCTGAAAGCGATTCCACCCGACGGAAACGGGCATGCCGGGTCAGACGATAGGGCGAATCCGACCGGTCGTGCAGCGCCAGCACCGGCACGCGCCTGCGGGACAGGCTCCTGGCCACACCCAGACCATTGATGTCGAGACCAATGACGATGGCTACGGGCTGCCTGCTCTTTTCGAGTAACGATTCGGTAACCATCTGCACGAGGATGCGAATGATCCATACGCCCCATCATCCACCATCGGATGAGGCTCTAGTTATCAGCTCGACCAGTCCATGTTCAGAATGCAACTACGGCGCTCACGAACACCATGTTCATGCTGTAATCGGTGGTGGCGGCACCGCTTCTCTTCTCGTAGATGTAACCCAGAGAAGAATCGACGTTCTTCATGAATCGATGCCGGGCCATGAGGGAGGCCCGTCTGAACCGACTGTCCAGACCAGTGCTCGCACTCCTGCTGGCGACATCCAATCTCAGCTCGGCATTCGTATAGGGACGAATCCTTCTCGTCGCCTTCAATACATAACCAGTGAACTCGTCCTTCGATGCATCCTTCTGGAACTCGCGACGGGCGTCGTAGAGGCGCAGTGAGAGGCTGGTCCTGGCCCCTTCGTAGAAAAGCGTGCCTTCCAGCCGCTTGCCGAGATAGGTCGTCACCGAGAATGACGGCAGGACATAGTCCGAGAGAGAGAGGACATCACCTGTTTCCTCGCCCCCGAGCGCCTGCAGGCTGCCTTGAACCCTCTCGGTATCCAGGCGGGTGAGCAATTGCGTTACCGTGGTCAATTCCTCCGCGTATTTTGCGCTGAAACCGAAATGTGCTCCACGATGAAAAATCTCGAAGCGTCTGCTGTTGCCAAAGTACCTTCTTCCAAAGGCCACATCCACCATGGTAAAGGCCCCGGGTCGCCAGACCGCGCCCAGGAACCACAGACTTCCTTCCGGTGCCTTCACGCCGGGCGCCACCTCGAACCGGTTCTTCTCCCGCCCACCCTGGGCGTAGAACTGATATTTGATGGTTGGCGCATAGCGGAGATCCAGCAATGCCCGCTCGAATGTCGAGTCGGACAGGATCTCGCGCTTGACCTCGTTTCTTCGATAGGTGACTTTCCATGTCAAATCCTGCCCAGCCGATGGATTGTTGCCGACATCGAGAAACCACTGTTCCTGTGTGCGGTCCTGAAGCCCTCCCTTCTTGAACGCAACCTTTCTGAAATTTGCACCGGCGCGTACCGCGAGATCTCTTCCGAACTCGTGACGCATATAGGGCGACAGGGCCAGTGACCAGACATCCGAGCGGTTGTCGGTCACCGGAATGTTGTCATATCCGACCCTGCCGTCGGGTGTGATGGAATGCTGCGTATAGAACGCATCCCCGTCCAGATACAGCCATTGCTCGACGAGCTCCGACTGCGCCGCGGCCTCCAGCTTGTGGTAAAGCTCGTTGCGCGAGCTGTCCCTGGCATAGAAGAGCCCTTCCATCCTGTAATCGGCAACAGCCGAGAATCTCCTGGTGCGATCGGTCAGGCTGACTCCAGGTATGATCGCCGTCACGAATTCGGATTCCGGATTCACCTCGGTCAGCGTGATGTTGTCGGTCCAGGTTCCGGAGAGGGCGACGGTGGGCAGGATCGTCATTCCGGCACGCTGGCTTGCACCGGTATCGTCGGCGGTTTCGGCCGCAAGATTGCCGGACATGAGCAGGAATATCAGGGACCAGCGCAGATCGAGTCCATTTCGGGCAGACATGCGGTTCTTCCGGATCAGCAGCATCAGTTTCCCTCCCTCGTCAACGGCTGCGCAGTTTCCTTCCCTGAACGGGGTACACGAGTGACAGCAGCTCGATCGATGCCTGACGATTCACCATCAGACTGACCAAAGGATAAGCCAGCATACCGGACAACACCAACAGCAGGAACCGTGCCATCACCTCCACTTGCTGCCCGAAAAGCATCCTCTCCGCGACAATCGCAACATACATGACAATTCCTGACATTAACGAGGGGGCCACCGCAGCAGCGAACTCGCCGATACCTATGCCGATCAGGGGGATCGAACGCATCAACATGACTGCAAACGCCAGCGGGTATGCAATGCACCAGGCGACGACCACGCCCGTCAGCCCCCATCTCGTTCCGACAAGCACGGCCGACGGCACGATGATGCAGGCCAGCGAAAGATTGACGACATTGACATCCGGCCTGCCGACCGCCTTCACGGCCGTGGGGACATTGGCGCCCAGCATCTTCAGTGGCATGACCAGTGCCAGCAGCTGAATCGGCAGAACCACCTCTTGCCACTTGGCACCGAGCAACACGCTCACAGCCTCCGGTGCAACGGCCGATATGCCAAAGAACACGGGAACGGCAAAAACGGATATCAGACGCGTTGCCTTGAGAAAGGCGCTTCTGAAGCGTTCGCGATCATCCTGCAATGCGGAGAATGCCGGCAGACTCACCTGCGTCATGATCGCATTGAGCTTCTGCGAGGGGAGTGCTGCAAGCTGTCTGGCCACGGAATACAGTCCAAGTATCTCGTTGCCCAGTATGCGTCCTATGATGAAGATGTCCGATTCGGTATAGAGGTACCACAAGAGGCGTTCCAGCGTCACCCAGCCCCCGAACTTCGCGATTCCGAGGACACGCCCAAGTCGCGGGGTCGGGACCCTCAAATAGGGATACAGCAGATTGAGACCGAGCATGCGAACGAACATGCGCAGCAGATTTCCGTAGACGAGCGACCAGACCCCCTTCCCTACGAGCGCCAGATAGAGCGTGAACAGGCTGCCGACAATCGTCGATACCAGCTCGACAATCGCTCTGCGATTGAATTCCATACGCTTCTCGAGCATGGACTGGGGCACGATGGAAAGCGCCAGGAGAAAGAACTGCAACCCTATCACGCGAACCACATCGATCAACCGTGGTTCACCGAAAAAGGACGCCAGCGGGATCGCAGCATGGTAGAGAACCACATAAAGCAGACCGTTGACGACGAGCGCCAGCGTATAGGCCTCTCGAACCAGCCCCTGATCGAGATCGCGTTTCTGGATCAGGGCGGCCCCCATGCCCATCTCGGCAAGCAGGTTGAGGAAGGTGATCACGGCCATCGCCATGGCCATCAATCCGTAATCCTCCGGCGCCAGCAGGCGTATGACGACGATCGTGATCACCCAGCTCGCGAGCTGGGACAACAGGCGGGCAGCCGCCATCCACTTCAGGGCGCTGACCACGCGCTGTCCCAGGCGATCATGCATGGCCCGCCTCCAGGCAGCGGCCTGCAATTTCCGTCACCCGTCTTGCATTCTCGACCCAGTCGAAGCCCGCATCCGCCAGACGCGCCCTGGCACCTCTGCCGAGCCTTTCGCGAAGGGCGTCATCCTCGCAGAGTCTGGCCAGCCCCTTGCCGAAGTCCTCGGACGAATCCGCATCGAAAAGAAGCGCCTCGGACTCGTGCCTCACGATCTCGCGTATGTTTCTCCTGTCAGGCGCAAGGATCGCGCAGCCAGCGGCCATGTATTCGAAGATCTTGAGTGGCGAAGCATACTCGACGACGTCCGGCTGCAATGCAACATCGAAGGCACACACATAGCGCCTCACATCTTCATGATCGACATAACCCGTGATGGTGAACCTCTCGCTCAGACCCAGACGCTTCGCACGCTGCTCGAGGCTCGACCTGACGGGGCCGTCACCCACCAGAAGCAGATGCACGTCCCGTCTCGTCTCCTCCCGTGCCATGTAATCCAGCACTCTTTCCATCCCGTGCCACTCGCGGACAAAACCCGAGAAGCCGAGCACAAGAGCATTCTCCAGACCCAGCGCTCGCTTGGCCTCGATGCGGGATGGCGCCTGCTCCCAGTCGGATCGGCATATGCCATTGTGGATGACCGTCATCCGCTCTTGCGGCACACCAGTATCGGCAATGATTTCGGAAAGGACCCGTGTCACTGGAAAGAGATGCGTCGCATTCTTCCAGGAGAATCGTTCCGTCCATCTCGCAAGCGGCCTGCATGCCAGGCCGTCATAGCGACTGCGCTCCATGAACAGTGGCGCATTGACTTCGAGCAACAGGGGCAGCCTGGTCAGCCTCGCCGCCAGAACCCCGGCGATGAAGTTCAGGTTGTAGCGCTCATAGACGACATCGGGAGAATGTCTCCGAATAGCCCCCAATATCCGGAACAGGGCCGGAAGGTTGTAGCCGAACTCGAGCAGTTCATAGATGAACGAAGGCACGTGCCGTTTCAGCCAGTCGACAGCACCTGCCACCCCGCCATATTCCTCTTCCATGATCTCCGGCCCCACGATCACGACCTCGTGTCCCAGGGAACGGAGCGCCCGGATGAGCTCGCTCATGTGAACGTACTGCCCGTCCTTGGATGCGATCCTGTGATGAAAAAGAATCTTCATCTGCCCGCCAGCTCCGAAAATATCGTCAGCATCCCGCTGGTGGTTTCATCCCAGGAAAACCTTTCTGCATACCTGCGCGTCGCATCGCTCGATGGCATGTTTGCAAGAAGCCTCCTGATACCGCCGGCAAGTGCCTCCGGTGTCCGATCATCCACCAGCACACCGGCCTCGGGCGAGGCCACCACTTCCGGAACACCCCAGATGCTCGTGGCGACCACGGGAACGCCACAGGCCATGGATTCGAGCAGAACGTTCGGCCACCCCTCCCTGTCGGAGGCGAGAACCAGAACATCCGCAGCCGAGTAATATTCGGCAAGCTCCCGATGAGGCACCTCTCCAGCAAAGACCACCCTGTCGGCAACCTGCAGATCGGCTGCATGCGCCTCGAGGCGCCTTCGCTCCGGTCCGTCGCCCACGATCAGAAGCTGCACATCGGGCTCGAGCCGTGCAAGTGCACCGATGACCAGATCATGCCCCTTTCTCCGGATCAGATGCCCCACACTGATCAGTACCCTGCCATCCAGACCGAACCTCTCCCTGATCCGGCGTCCGTCGACCGGGCGAAACATTTCCAGATCGACACCGTTTCTCAGAACGTGGATTTTCTCGTCATCGATCCCGAGGCCGATCATTTCGTCCTTCAGCGCCCTGCAGACCGTGATCATCGCCGATGCCCTTCGGGCCGCCCATCGTATCCAGGCCCTCGGTACCCTGTATCGCGGAATCAGATTGATGTCCGTTCCCCGGGCCGTGATCACGAGCGGTATCGACAGCCAGCCCGAGAGCAGGGCGGCCGCCACGCCGTCCGGGTAGAAGTAATGTGCATCGAGTACATCGACACCTCCCATCTCGTCGATGGCGCTTCTGACGGGTCCCAGGGTGGCCATCGCCATGAGCAACGGTGTCATGCTCATGCCAACCTTCGGAATCACCGGATACCGTGGATGGAGAATGCGTATCCCATGACGGGACTCCTCGTGGCAGACACCGGCAAACTCGGCATAGCTCCCGAACCAGTCCGATCTGAACGGAAACCATGGAACCGGCGCGACCACCTGGATCCGGACCCGCCCTGTCCGGAGTGCATGCCTGAGCCGGTTCTCGACGAATACCCCATGCCGTGTCTGAATATCATTGGGATACAGAGTCGTGTACGTGAGCACTCGCAGCGGCCTGTCGCCACCTTTCTCCACGTTCACCATCTGTCTCCGTATATCCTGCCCATGTGACTCCGCATCACCACATCATGAATCTGCCGTATCGTGTCCTCGTCCAGCTCGGTGCGCCACTTGTTGGCGGATTCGCGAGGATTCTTGTAGATGCTGTAATACTTGTCGTTCTTCCTGCGCCCCGTCTGCAGGATGAATTCCTCGGTCTGGGAATGCCATTCCAGATCACAGAATTCGAACAGCTCCCTCATCCGGTCCACCGGCTCGTCACAGATGTCCTCGTATCTGACCAGTCGATAGCCTGCCCTCTCCCGACAGCCCCTGAAGGCCTGCTCGTTGTAGAGCAACCACTTCCACGCCAGCCTCTGGACCGGCGTGGATTCCCTGAGCGTTTCCATGTCGACACCCAGACCCCTGGCCGTCTCCGAATCGACTATCTTCTCGAACAGTCCGTAATCCTCGCTGGACGGGGTCCGATCCCGGAAACGCCCCCGGGACTCCCCTCTGAGAACGGATGCGATGAAACCACAGGGATGCCTGACGATGTGCACGCCGCGCGCACTTCCGACCGCATCGAGAAACAGAGGCAGTCTGCCCAGAGACTCGATCGACTTCCACACCAGCCGCGCTCCGCTTCCGACAGGGTCACCCTCGGGAATGCGCGTGATATGCACGTTCGTCAGCTTCTCCGCAAGAAGCGCCGACATGATCGCCAGTCTGTACAGTCCCTGGCTCATGGGCGATCGCCACTGCTTGTTGAATATCGGCCTCTTGCCGCAGATCGAAGTGTTGCACGTGGCGGGAAGCCGTTCGATGTATTCACGCGCCAGTCTGACCTGCTCCGTATCCCCGGCATCGGCGAAGGTCGGAATGCCCGTGATCCGATGCCAGCTGTCCGGCTCGTGTCGATACAGGACGCCGGGATGACTGTCGAACAGCTTGCCTATCCAGGTCGTGCCCGACCTGGGCAGCCCGAATGCCAGAATCGGCCTGTCGAGACCGTACCCGACAGAATCAGACACCATGGTTACCGCCTCGACAGCCTCGTCCATCGGTCATCCCCATTCACTCATCCTCGTTTCGACAATCCCGGTGCGCCTTCCTGCATGCCACAGGACGCACGATACTATGCGAACACCTCGATGACGGAACGGGATGCAACCAGCACCGCCAACGAAGTGAAAAGTGCCCACAGAACTTCATTACGTGATGCTCCGATACCCACCCTGAACGATGCATTATCCGCACCAAACCGTCCCCTGTCCGACCACCAGGCACCGGCAACGGCGAGCAGAAGGATGATGACGACATAGAGCTGCCATCCATAGAGCACGTGATCCGCATAGGCAGACGATGCCAGCCCCCTCTCCTGAGCAAGAAGCATGATGCCGGTCACCCTGACGATATTGACGACAAGTGCCATGACCATGGCGACCGCCACGAACAACAGCCTTTTCGTAACGGTCCCGTAATAGACCCAGGCCATCGCCAGCATGATCACGGCCATGGCGATGAGGAACCTGTATCCAGAGCAGGCTTCGGCAACCTCGAAATCCGCCACGGGCAGGCTGAGCAGTGTCCCGTCCCTGAACACGGGCACATTCAGGAGCTGCAGCATGGCTTCCGCACCCTGTGCGGTGATTGTCTGCAGGAAGGGCACGAGCCACTTGCCGTCGACGGGCACCGCCAGAAACATGTAGCCGATCGGGAAGATCATGCGTCTCGACACATCCTGACCGAAGAGAGCCAGCACGGAAAACGGGATGATCGAGACGACGCCGGCGTGCATGAATATGTTGAGATCCCACAGCCGGCCGAGTGCCCATACGGTCACCGCCAGCAGCAGCCCCAAGATCCCCCAGGCACTGGGCTTGAGCACCGCCCCGTCCAGTTTTCCTCTGGACAGGAACGCCAGCCAAAGGGCGATGGGCATGACCAGAAATCCATGCCGGTATTCCCCGGTCCTGTTCCAGGTCTGAATGAGAGAGCGGAAGGCGTCGGCATAGACGACGAATGCAGTCACGAGCAGGATGGCCCATGATGCGATACAGAGCCCGGCGGTGAATCGACCGTCAGAGGAATGCCCTGCCTGTTCCAGGTTCTGTATTCCTCGCACCATTCATCCCGGATCACATTGGCCGAACGGCCGTGGAAATGGCGATTCCACCATGCGGCCCCGTCGCCACCGCAGACTGCGTGGATCGATGATTCAGTAGGTTCCCTTGGCCTGCCAGATATTCTTGTTGAGCACCATTCCGATGGCCTTGTCCCTTTCCAGATATCCCAGCGCCTCCTGAATATCCTGCCGTGTCGTCTTTCCGGCCTCGACGACGACCGTGATCTGTCCGGCATGCTGTGCCAGCACCTTCGCCTGGCTCGATGCCAGCAGCGAAGTGGCATCGATGACGACGATGCGATCGTGATAGCGCTGGGAGAGCTCCGCGATGAGCCTGCGCATCCTGCCGCTCGTCAGGAGCTCGGTGCTCCTCGGGTTCCTTGCCTGTCCGGCCGGCAGGATCCTCAGACCCTCGACATTCGTCTTGACGATCACGTCTCGCAGGTCCTTGTCCTCTTCGGAGAGCACATCGAGCAGCCCCTCGTGATTCTCCAGACCGAATACCCGTGACAACCCACGGTTTCTGATGTTTCCGTCGATCAGGAGAACGGTCGTGTCCAGCTCCATCGCGATGCTCATTGCAAGATTCACGGCCACGAAGGTCTTGCCCTCTCCCTCGAGCGCACTGGTCACCAGAACCACATTGGCATTGGGCAGATCGAGGCGTTCGTTTCTGCCGAGCGCCAGCTTGAGAATCGGCAGCTTCAGCATCCGGAATTCTTCCATGAGCTGCGCCGAGGCATGCTCCGGTGTCAGAAATCCGCGCTTGTGCAGCTTGTCGAGGTCGATCTCGTGAAATTCCGAGCCTTGACTCACATTCCCTGCCTCGCCCCCCGTTTCGGAATGTGAATCCGGCAGATGCTCGAACAGTTCCACCGCCTTTTCTATCGTGTTATCCGTCATGGCATGTCCTCTCACGCGTACAGACGCCGATCCGTCACCCTGTGAGCATCATTCTTATCATCGTCACCAGCTCGAGAAACTTCTCCCGAGCACCACTGGTGAGCACCATGCTGTACATTGCCAGCAGCCCGCCCAGCGCCATGACCAGACCGGTCTTGTTCACGGACTGGATGTAGATGCTGCCGTCCTTCTCGATCGTGGAGATGCTGGCCAGTACAGGATGGCCCGATACCCGACCGAGCATGACCTTGTCATGGATGCGGGGGCGAATCTGGGTCAGCACGATGCCAACGAACATTCCCATGCCGATGGAGACGACCAGCACTGCCGTATTCAACAGTGTTCGCGGAGGCCATGTGGGAATCGAGGACACGATCGGCGGCTCGATGACCTTGAACTTGACCGTGTCACCGGACTTGTCGACGTTTTCGGAGATTCTCGCCGATTCCCGCCGCTCCACCAGCTCCTCGTAGTTTCTCTTGTTGATGTTGTAGTCGCGATTGAGCCGCTTGTATTCCGTTTCGATCTGCGGCGAAAGCTTGGCGAGCTCCTCGAGCTTGCCGACACGCGCCCTGAATTCATCGACCCTCGCCCTCAAGGCGGCCACATTCGCATTGGCCTCGCTGAGCGATAACGCAAGCTCGGGCGGCAGATTGGCGCTCGTTTCCTCGGGTTCTCGCTCCATGAGCTCGGCCAGCTTCTCGAGTTCCTTCATGCGCTTGGCCTCGAGCTCGGCGATCATGTTTCTGAGCGTCTTGATTTCGGGATGCTCGTCCGTGTAGATGAGCGACAGATCGGCCAGCTGCTGTCGCAGCGCTTCCAGCCTGTCATCCACCGAGGTCCGGATCATGCCGGCCCCGCTGGCCACGGATGCCGCCGAGGAGGCTTTCTTGAAATCCCTCAACTGCTGCCTGATGGCGTTTCTGCGCAGCATGGCCTCCTTGAGCTCCAGTTCTGCCTGGCGCAGCTCCTTGCGCGTTTCCTCGAGCTTCTTGAAGAAGTCCCCGCCTTCCAGTATGTGAAGGTATTTCCTCCTGAACGCCGTCAGCCTGTCCTCGGCCTCCCTGAGCCGTCTCTCGTATTCCTCGATCTGGTTCTGCAGAAATTCCTTGGCGGAGTCCGTATCCTTGCGCGTATCACCGAGCATGGTCTCGATGAAGATGTCCAGCAGCACCTGCACCACGGCTCGCGCCTTCTCCGGATTTCCGTGCATGTAGGAAATCTCGTAGAGATTCTGCTGCTTGGAAAACTTGAGCTTGATGTCCTTGCCCAGTGCCCCGATCAGCCTGTCGAACTGTTCCGGCGCCAGGTCGCTGCTGTAGAGCCCCGACTTGATGGCGATCGCCTCCAGGTTGGGACGGCTCAGCAGCGCCTTGGTCATCAGCTGAATACGCTGATCGATGTCCGTCTGGACCGCGAGCCCCTTGAGGAGAGGCCTCAACATGGATTCGGTGTCCACGTAGATCTTGGCGGTGGCCGTATACTTGTCCGGCAGCAACGCGACGCTGGCCCAGCCGATAACCGCCGTCAGCCAGGTCACCATCACGATCTGCCAGCGGTAGATCCACAGGGCACGCGCCTGGGAGTAGATCTGCTCGAATATGTTCTGCATGTCGTTATTCTCGAAATATATCCGTGATCCGTTTTTCCGCGCCCGGTCAACCGGACACGTTCAGCGGCACCCGGCTAGAACACGCTCTCGGGTATGACCACGATGTCGCCGGGCATCAGCTTGATGTTCTGCGAAACATCGCCCTCGTTGAGGAGATCGTCGAGTCTGACCCTGATCTCCACGTCCTTGCCGTCCACCTTCCTGATCACCTTGGTGCGATTGCCGGCGGCAAACTCGGACAGACCACCGGCCAGAATCACCGCATCCAGTATGGTGATGTTCTCGCGATACGGAATGGCCTGCGGCTGGACCGCCTGGCCCACGATGCGTATCTGCTGGTCATATCGACCAACGAACCCGGTAACTGTAACAGTCACGATGGGATGCTTGACATACTTGGCGAGGCGCTGCTCCAGTTCCCGGGCGAGCTCGGTGGGTGTCTTGCCGCTCGCCTTGAGATCCTCGACCAGAGGCGTCGTGATGCGCCCGTCCGGACGAACCGGCACGGTGACATTCAGGTCCTTGTTGTTCCACACGAAAATCTGCAGGCTGTCGCCCGGACCGATCCGATACTCCGGCGCCTCCGTTTCCGAAACGGACGCTGTCGGCACCGACGGCGTCCTGCCGGCAGTGCTGCAGCCTGCAAGCCAGACCGCCGACAGAACCACTGTCATGAAATGACGGAAACGGGCGACATGCGCTGATTTGCGGATTTTCAACTTGTTCTCTCCTCGGAAATGAAGTGGAAACGGCTTTTCCATGACCTCGGCGGAAAATGCATGACGGGGTGTCAGAAATTCTTACAGCGTGATGTCTGGCTGGCGATCGTTCACGGGTATGCTCATTGCCATGGTCGGGTATCGATGGCATCCAGCATGCGCATACCGGTCGATCCTGCCCCCGTCTACAGAACCTCCCTTGAACCGACTGCAGTACCCGGCGCACTGCAGACTGGCATGGCGGACGGCAACTTGCGACAGTTGCGACCTTAATTACTGCATATTATCCATAATATGCTCGTTACCCGTAAGTTTCCAGCCCCACATCCAAATCATGGAGATGCCCATACCGATCCTGGATTTCCGATCGGGCCGGAGCATCGACCGGTCATGTCACTTTTTTTTACAATCACAGCAAACCGACCACTGCCCCCTTCCGAAACACAAAACATTTCTCTTTTCTTTCATATGGTTGTAACACATGGCATCATCCCTGCATATTATCAGGCACAGAATCCGGCATTTCATTGGCTGAAATCGATAACCAGAAGGCCCGGACCCGGGCCGAGGAGTGGATGAAGATGAAAATTTCCAGAACGACCCTGGCAATCGCACTGTCCGGCACACTGGCGCTCGCCAGCAGTGCCATCCAGGCGACCCCCATCAGCGGGGGATCCCTCCAGAGCCTGCTGGACGGCATCACGCTGGGGGGTACCTCCTCCATCGATGTGAACGCCGACCAGTACGGTCCCGACGCGGTCTGGACCCAGACCGCATCCGGCATCTCGACGGCACGCATCCTCTTCGAGATCGCCGGCTACAAGGATGTCAACAGCTTCGGCATCTATGACGCCCGGGATCCATCCCGCCGGCTCGAGATCTTCTCCGGGCCCAACGGGCCGGGTTCAGTCTCCCTGGTTCTGGATCTCGGCAGCAACGACAAGGGGGCCATCACCTTCTCCAGCACGATCCTGCCCATCGGCACGGATACCGCCTCCTTCACCACGGACATGTTCGGGTTCTATCTGGAGACGCCCAACAACATCTGGTATTCGGAAGATCATCGCAATGCCGATGGCAAGGATCACATGGTGACCTTCGCCGGCAACAATTCCGACCAGATCAGCGTCCCCGGATTCTTCGGCCTGCCCACGGGCTACAATCCCTGGACCGACAAGGAGTTCATCCTGGCCTGGGAAGATCTGCCGGCCTCGAGCTCCGATGACGACTATGACGACTTCGTGGTGCTGGTGAGCAATGTCATGAGCGTGCCTGAACCGGGTACCCTGGCAATCGCCGGCGCCGGTCTGCTTGCATTCGGGTTCGGCATGCGCCTGCGGCGGCGCAGCTGATACCTGCAGCAACGCGCATACGAAACCGCCCGTTCGCCTTGCGAACGGGCGGTTTCTTTCTGCATGTTCCGACAGAAGCAGGTACAGCGCCGGCCCAATGCTTCATGGCGCTTCTGCCAACCCCTGCTTCACGCCACCCTTCCGGGCGCGACTCAGCGCATCCAGCGCCTCGTTGTAATGTCTCAGGATTTCGGGATCCTTGCCGGACGAAAGGCGCACCGCCCTCGCCAGTTCCTCCACCGCCTCCTCGAGGCGCCCCCGACGATACAGAATCCAGCCATAGGTGTCGGCCACGTCCGGCGCATCCGGAAGCAACCGATAGGCACGCCTCGCCAGCTCGAGACTTCCCGGCTGCGAAAGCTCTTCCCGTATCCAGGCAAGGTTGTTGAGCGCCCTCGGGTCATTCGGATGCCGCTTCAGGATACGCGCATATTCCGACTCGGCCAGCCTCAGCCTGCCCATGGCCAGTGCATCCTCGGCCAGCAGATGGCGCACGGCCACGTCGTCCGGGTGCAATTTCAACCAACCCTGAAGAAGCTCCAACCGCGACCTGTCGCCCTGGGCCTTCATGACCTCGTGCAGGGCCAGCAACAGCCGTCTTTCCGGCTTTTTCCGCCAGGCGTTCTCGAGCACCCGACGCGCCTGCTGCCTTTCTCCCTGCCACTGCAGATAACTCGCCTCGAAAATCCTGGTCTCGACTGCATCAGGGTGGTGACGCTTGAGCCTGTCCAGCCACCGCCCGGCCGCGCCGGGATCGTTGCGCCGAAAGGCAAGCTGCAACATGCCGCCGAGCGCCTCCGGATGCGAGGGAGCCTTTTCCAGTATCCTTCCGAAGGCCTTTTCGGCCTCTTCGAGATGCCCGGAAATCATGTACGCCCGACCGAGCTCACTGAGCACATCGGCCTGATCCAGCCCCAGATGAATCGCTTCCTCCAGCGCAGCGGCCGCATCCTCTCCCTTGCCCGACTCGAGCAGCGCCCGCCCCTTCACGAACAGGGCGCCGGCCCGATCCCGGGCAAGCACAGCGAGTCTCTGGGCCCGGTCTGCCGCCTCCAGCGCGCAGCGAACATTCCGTACCGCAAGACACAGACGAGCCAGCACCAGCCTGGCCTGATACGATCGGGGTGCGATGTCGACCGCCTGATTCGCCAGATCCAGGGCGCGAGCGACATCGCCCTGCTGCATTTCGAGACGGGCCAGGGAGATCACCACCTCCACGTTTTCCGGATTCATGGACAGTATGTTCTGATAGATGCGCCTGGCCTCGGAGAATCTGCCCGCCATTTCCTCGAGACGTGCGAGATTGATCCTTGGAGAGACGTCTTCGGGATTCATCTCCGATGCCCGCGCAAAGGCCCCCCTCGCCTCGTCGAACCGACCCTGCAACGCATGAAGCATGCCTTCCAGATTGTGGTAGATGGCAGGATTCCCGCCAGCGTCTCGAAACGCCTCCAGTCTTTTTCGAGCCTGCCCCAGTTTGCCCCCGGCCAGCAGATTCACGATCTCCATGGCCTGCCCGGCCAGCCGCCCTTCCCTGCTCTGCAGATTGCCCAGGATACGCGCGGCAGCCTCTGCATCCCCGGACAGCAGATAGGCCCGGGAGAGTTCGATCGTGCTTTTCGCGTCGGACGGTGTGCGGGTCTCGAGCTCGCGTATGTACTGCCTGGCTTCCGCATAAAGCCCCATCCCGAGACTGGCCTTGACCAGCAAGCGGTAGACCCACGGATCGTCGACCCCCTTGTTCACCAGAGGATCGAGCACCTCGACAACGCCTTCGGGCTGATCCAGAAGCATGCGAACAGAGGCGATCAGACGTGTGGCAACCGGATTCCCGGGCTGTTTCCGGAGTACCAGCTCGAGATGCCGATTGGCCTGCTCGAGATTTCCCCTGGCCAGGGCAACCGCGCCGGCGAGGAGATTGACGCGAGGATTCCCGGGCAGCTCGCTCAGCAGCGGGCGCAACGATTCTTCCGCTGCCTCGAGCCTGCCCTGTGAGTATTCCATCAGGGCATGGAGATAGCGGGTGATGTGCTGTTTCGGGAAGTGCGCCTTCAGCCAGCGGACCTGCTCGCGGGCTTCCTCCTGCCTGCCGGTCTTCAGCAGAACCTGGATGAATCCGCTGCGTATCATCACCTGGAGGACGTCTCGGTCCCGGTCATGGAACCGTACCGCCTTCCGGTAGGCCTCGATGGCCGCCTCGTCCTCTCCCCTGAGAGCCAGCAATTCCGCCTTCTCGAACCACACGCGCGCATCGTCCGCCGCCGACTTCTCGAGTTCCCGTATCAGCTTCTCTGCCGCTTCGAGCCGCCCAGTGTTCCGATAGACACGTGCCAGTCCCAGACGGGGCTCGACGAGCCGGGGCGCTAGCCTGGCCGCCTCGCGATATTCCGAGAGCGCCCTGTCGAGATCGGACATGGCGAGCGCCGCATGTCCACGCAGGGTCAGAATCCTGCTCCTGGCCACCGGATCCCTGCCCCAGGCATCCGGCGACAGCGCCTCGAGGACTCTGGTATAGCGCCCCTGGGCGATCCACGCCTTGCCGAGCAGCAGTCTCGTCTCGACATCGTCGAGACCGAGGGAAATCGCCTTCCGAATCTCCTCTTCGGCGAGATTGGCATTGCCGAGCGCCAGCTCGGCTCGTGCGAGCGACAGATGCGCGGCTGCATCCCGGGGACTTTGCGCGAGCAGATGCTTGACCTCGATCCTGACCAGACGCCAGTCACCGGCGGATTCGGCCTGCCTGATCCTGTCCCACCGCTCCTGCGGCGAGAGCGACTCCCGGCAACCGGAGACGAGCAGAACCAGTCCCAGCAGCGAGACGAACAGCCATTCCGCACTTCTCCCGGAAAGACTCACCACTTCGCTCCAGTCGTCAGCGGAATCATCGATTCACCCGGGCAGAACGGTCAGCCTGGAGAGGCGTCCGGAGGAACGGGTATCGGGCACGAGACCGACGAACGATCCGCGAACATGCCGGGGCCGCCGATCGTCATGACGGTGCGCTCTTTTCGCACCCGAGATGATTCCTGAGCGCCACTACCGTATCCTCGCCAGGCTTGCACTCGATTTCGTCATCGCCCGTGATGATGCGATCGACCGTATATTCGCGCACGGAACCCGCATGCGTGAATATGATGAGCTCGCCGATGAGGCCCAGGGCAAAGGACTGCACGCCCAGAACGAGGAACAGGGCACCGAGCAGCAGGGCCGGACGGTCCGCCAGCGGTACGCCGCCGAAGAGGCGCTCGCCGGCCAGATACACCAGAATCAGCAGGCCAAGCGCCATCATGCCCGACCCGATCAGGCCGAAGAAACGCAGCGGCTTGCGGGTGAACCGCGACAGAAAGAAGACCGTCAACAGATCGAGCAGGCGACGCAGATACACGCCGGGCGCATAGACGCGCAGGCGCTGCTCCCTGCGCGATTGGGGGAGATCCACCTGAACGACACGAAAACCGCGTTGTCTGGCCAGCAGCGGCAGGAAACGGTGCTGCTCGCCGTAGAGACTGATCTCCTTCATGATCGACTTGCGGAAGGCTCGCGCACCACATCCCAGATCGTCCAGGCGCTCCCCGGTGGTCCAGCGAACGAGCATCCGGAACAGCCGGGTCTGGATACGGTTCCAGAGCGAGTCGTGTCGGGGCCAGCGCCGGCAGATCACCATGTCGGCCGAATCCAGGGCTTCCAGCAGGCGCGGCAGCCCTGCCGGATCGACCTGGTGATAGGCCGGCAGGGTCAGTATGCACTCATGACGCGCGATGCCCAGGCCCGCATCGAGCGCCGCGGCCTCGCCGAACCAGCGAGAAAGCTCCACGATTCGCACCGGTTCCCCCTGTTCGATGAGCCTGCCCAGCCTGTCGGAGACTTCGGGGCGGGGGCCATCGAGCACATAGACGAATTCGATCTCGCCATCGAGTCCGGCCAGCGCCTGCCGATACGCCTGGTGCAATCCGACGATGTCCGGTTCGACCCTCTCGCCGATGACGATGATGACCGAACAGCCTGTTGAATCCTTCATGCCTTGCTCTCCATACCGGTTTGCGGCGCCACCACCCGGAGTTTCCGTTCCATGTAGCGCGAGGGTCGGACATCGCCGCTTTGATACACCATTTCCGCCACGGTGCCGGCGAAGATGAAGAAGAACCCCGAAGACATGCAGAGAAAGGACACCCCCATCCATATCGGGTCGGCCTCGCTGCCCGGCAGCAGGCTCGTGGCGAGCGCGGCCAACCCTGCCACGAACAGTGGCAGCGAAAGCAGACCGAACCACTGCAGCGGCCGTGACATGAAGGAAATCAGGGTCTTGACCATCAACAGATCGAGCGCCACCTTGTAGATTCGCGAGAGTCCGTACTTGGACTGGCCGAAACGGCGCGGATGGTGGCGCACCTTGATCTCGGCCACCCGCGAACCGACCAGCGACAGCATCGCCGGGATGAAACGGTGCATCTCCGAATAGAGCGGAATGGACTTGATGACCTCCGAACGGTAGGCCTTGAGGGAACAGCCATTGTCCCGAATGGGGACCCCGGTGACCTTGCCGATCAACCAGTTGGCGACCCGTGAAGGAATCTTGCGCGTGATCAGCTTGTCCTGACGCTTGTGCCGCCATCCCACCACAATGTCGTAACCCTCTTCGATCTTGTCGAGAAAATTCGGGATATCGGCAGGATCGTTCTGCAGATCACCGTCCATGGTGACCAGGATCCGGCCCGAGGCATGATCGATGCCCGCCATCATGGCGGGCGTCTGGCCATAATTGCGCCGGAAACGGATCACGCGCACATGGGGATCCTGGCGGGCGATCGCGCGGGCCCGTTCGAACGTGCTGTCCCGGCTGCCGTCATCGACGAAGAGGATTTCGTAGTCGAGCCCCAGAGGCGAGACGGCCTCGGTGATCGCCCGGTGCAATGGCCCGATGCTTTCTTCCTCGTTGTAGAGGGGAACGATGATCGACAAATCCACGTCTGCCTCCCTGGACCCCGGCCTGCCCCGGAGCCGTCACTCCGTGTATCGGAAGGGATCCGCGAATCTTGATCCGTGCCGGACCAGGCCGCCGAAGCAGCACCCACACCGCACGGACCCGGGTTTTTCTATTTGTATATCATATGGTTATGTTTTTGTCCGGAAAATGTGAACCCTGTCCTCAAGACCTCGCGCCAAACCCGCGATACTATCCACGACGCGCGAACGGGCCAATCCCGGCCAGATGACCCCCATTATCTCGATTGGTGAAAGGCATGGCAATGGAAACCGCATCGATGTCGAAGACGTCCGGACACAAAGGGCCCGGATGGATCGGTCGACTCTCGCTCGCCTTCGGCCTCGTCATGGGCATGGTGCATGCGGTGGCCGGTCCCTATTACCCGCCGAGCGACCTGATAGAGACCGTCCGGATCGACATGTCGACCCTGAAGAACGTGGCCCCCGGCAATGGCGCGGAGGCCCCGGAAAGCGACAACTGGACGATCACCTGGGCCGACGACGGGCACCAGTATACCTCCTGGGGGGATGGCCAGGGTTTTCGGACCATGAACCGGACCCGCGCCTCGCTGGGCGTCTCCCGCATCGAGGGCGACAAGGACAATTACAGCGCCTACGACATCTTCAAGACCGGGCACGACGCCGGTGGCTGGGGCGGAAAGAGCCTGGGCATCGTGTCCGTCGACGGGAAACTCTATCTGCTCCGCAACGGCACGGGCAGCACCGGGGGCGCCTTCAGGCAGACGGAACTCTGGAAATCCACGGATCACGGTCGTACCTGGTCGTTCACGGGCGTGCGCTGGACCTTCGACGGCATGCCGGCATTCTATTCCCCCACCTTTCTCCAGTTCGGCCGGGACTACCAGGGGGCTCGCGACAACCATGTATACATCTATGCCAACGAGGCCCAGAAAAGCGACTGGAACGTCCAGAAACCGGGCGGTGTCTCCCTGATACGCGTCCCCCGCGACCGGCTAGAGGATGCCTCGGCCTACGAGTATTTCGCCGGCCTCTCCGGTGGACAGCCGACCTGGAGCAGCAATCTCGCCGACCGGGTGCCCGTGTTCCAGGATCCCGTCAACGGCAACATGCGCACCAGCGTCAGCTACAATGCCGGGCTGAAACGCTACATCCTCATCACGCAGCAGGTCGACCGCTTCGCAAGCAACGACTATCACATCGGCATCTACGAGGCGCCGGAGCCCTGGGGTCCGTGGAAGACGGTCCTGTTCGACAACCCGAAGAATGTCGGCCCCGGCCTCAATACCGGCTCCAAGACCGTCTACTGGAACCTTTCCAACAAGTGGCTGAGCCAGGACGGTCGGCACTTCGTGCTCGTCTACACGGGTCCCGGACCGGATCAATGGGGCACCGTCGAAGGCGACTTCATCCTCAAGACCACCGACAACAGCCCTCCTTCGGCCCCATCCGGCCTGCGCGCCACCGAACGGACCGACACATCCGTCACCCTGGCATGGGACCCCGCCCAGGACGCGGAGAGCGGCGTGATCAGATACCGGATCTACCGGGACGGACAGCCGATCGCTTCGATCAGCGGCACGAGTCATCGTGACACGGGGCTCGTCCCGGGACAGGCCTATCAGTACCGGATCAGCGCCATCAACGGCGCCGACCTCGAAGGTCCCGCGAGCGCCACGCTTACCGTATCGACCACCAGCGACACCACCCCTCCCTCGCTGACGAGCGCCGAAGCCACCGGCGAGAACTCGATTGTCCTGACCTTCTCCGAACCCGTGGACCCCGCCACTGCCGGCGATGCGGGTAACTACGGGATCGACAACGGGGCCCGGATCCTCTCCGCCTCGGCCAACGGCTCCAGGGTCACGCTCTCCACCACCCCACTGACCGAGGGTATCGAGTACCTGGTGACGGCAAGCGGTATCCGGGATCTGGCGCCTTCCCCGAATACCCTTCAGCAGGGAGAGGCCCGCCTCGTCTTCACGCGCACCCTCCAGATCTCCGGTTTGTACACGGCGAGCGGCAGGACGTATGCGTGGAGCACCGCGGATCCCGGCAACCTGGTCTACGTCGATCGCAACTACACCTTTACCGAAGTGCCGGGCGCCTATCCGACCATGCAGCTCCTGCAGACGGCCAACAACGACAAATATCACTCTGCCGCGACACTGATCCGCTTCGATGTCAACATGGATGTCGATGTCTTCGTCGGTCACGTCGATGCCACGAATCTGCCGGGCTGGCTGGGCACCTGGGAAGCCACCGGTGACGTCATCGGAACCACTGATCGCGCCCTCCATCTCTTCCGCCGCCGTTTCCCCGCCGGGACCGTCGAACTGGGAGACAACGGCAACGCGCCCAGCATGTATGTCGTACTGGTCACACCGGCCGCTTCCGGTGGCTCGGGCGGTGACTCGGGTGAAGCGGGAGGCTCCAGCGGCACGGGCGGTGCCGGGAATACGGGTGGGACCGGCAACACCGGCGGCACGGGTGATACCGGGAACACAGGCGGCACAGGCGACACCAGCGGCACGGGAGGCGCCGGCGGCAGCAACAGCACGGGCAACACCGGTGACACCGGTGACACCGGGAATACCGGCAATACCGGCAACGCCGGTGGCACCGGAGGCGGCGACAGCACAGGCAACGCCGGCAGCACCAGCGGCAATGGCGGTTCGGGTGGCACCGGTGACACCGGCAGCACCGGGAGTACGGGCAACAGCGGAAACACGGGCAGCACCGGCAATACCGGTGATACCGGAGGCAACGAGGGCACCGGCAGTACCGGCGGTGCCGGAGACACCGGGAATACCGGGAACACTGGCGATACCGGTGGCACGGGGGGAGCCGGGAGCAGCGGCGGTACGGGAGGTGCCAGCGGCGACAGTGCAAGTACCGGTGGTGCAGGGAACACGGGCGGCACCGGCAACACAGGGGCCGGCACCTCCGACAGCGACAACGACGGTCTGACGGACATCATGGAAACCACCGTCTATGGAACCCGCCCCGACGACCCGGACACCGACGGAGACGGCGAATCCGACGGTGACGAGGTCCGCTACGGCAGCGATCCCCTGGATCCGGCCAGCCGCTGGACCCCGCATCGCCCGGCCAGGCCGATGCTCGACAATCCTCCCCCCATGCCCTCGACCCGCGCCCTGATTCGTCCGCGGACCGACTACGCCGATCCGGATGGCGACCCCATGCTGGCCATCGAATGGCAGATCGCGAAAGACTACGATTTCCGGCGACTGGTGTTCTCGCGCCGGCTGGAGAGTGCGGATGCCGTCAGAATCCCTGTCGGCGTCCTCGAGCCCAACCGGATCTACTGGGTGCGCATGCGCTACCTGGACAGCAACGGACTGCCTTCCGAATGGTCTCCTCGCCGCCGCATCGTCATCGACATCGATCCGAACGACCAGGACAACAACGGCATCGACGATCGCTATCAGGTGGCTCCCGGTATGGATACGGACGGCAACGGCGTTCCCGACGAGCAGGAGGGCATGTGCAACCTCGCCGACGCAGTGGCAGGCAACGTCATCGGTTTTCGTCCGTCGAGCGGTCGTATCCGCTGCCTGACCTCGATCGAGCCGAGCTCGATCCGCATCGCCACTGCGGCCAGCAACGCCGGTTTCAGTCACGGCATGTTCTCCTTCGGGGTGGAGAATCTGCCTGTCTCGGAAGACAATCCCGCCGAGATCACGCTGGAGATCTATTTCCCCGAGCCCCTGCCGGCCGGCACCCGCTGGGAAAAATACGACGAGGTCACCGGAGAACGGCGGCCCTTCGCCGGACGCGTCGAAATCGAGGGCCGGCGTGTCATCCTGCATCTCGTCGACGGCAGCGCCGACGACGCCGATGGGCTGGTGAACGGCAAGATCGTCGACCCCAGCGGCCCGGTGCTGCCCGCCGGTGGCGGCACGGGCAGCACGTCCTCGGCCACTGCCTCGGGTGGTGGCGGCGCCCTGGCCTGGCTGCTGCTGCTCATGCTGCCCGGCCTGTGCCGCTTCCGCATGCATCGACGAGCCGCCTGAAGCCGTCGGGCGATTCACGGGAGGGGCCGCAGGGCCCCTTCTGCATGAGAGTGATGCGCTTTTCTGGTATCTTCCCACCGAAGCGGAGATAACGACACGAATCGGTTCCAGGGAGACCCGGGAAAGGACATGCAAAGACCGCTGGCCGCTCTGGCCGATGAAAGCTTCGACCTCATCATCGTCGGTGGCGGCATCTTTGGCGCCTGTGCTGCGTGGGACGCCACGCTCCGCGGCATGAAGGTGGCCCTGCTCGAACGCCTCGACTTCGGTGCCGGCGCCTCGGCCAATTCCTTCAAGATGATCCATGGCGGCATCCGCTATCTTCAGCACCTGGACCTGCC
>Ga0256832_1000398_pt1 | contig 27322 bp, 8 predicted proteins | sample 134614metaG_FD_190534 | JGI IMG/M metagenome (GOLD analysis project Ga0256832, IMG submission 190534) | Hydrothermal vent microbial communities from Lau Basin, Pacific Ocean - 134-614 | ecosystem: Environmental > Aquatic > Marine > Hydrothermal vents | place: Pacific Ocean: Lau Basin | collected...
GCTATTTCAAAAAATAATTTTGAAAAGACTATAAAGGATAATTTGCAGTTGCTGATGAAAAAGGACAAAGATGTTGAGGTGACAGTAAGTCTTGGATATGACCGTAGCACCAATTACGGATTGTACCTGCGGATACTTGACGGTATCAAAAACGCATTCAAAAACGCTTATGATGAATATGCAATGTCAAAATTTAAGCATAAGTTTGATCATTGCAGCAAAAAGGAAAAAGAAAAGATATACAATTCCCTTTCACTTGACGTTTGGGAAATGCCGGTCTCCGATTATTTGGCGGCGGAGAAGTAATAATTAAAACCACTAAGGACACTGAGAATACACTAAGAATGCACTAATCAGGGCTTATTTATAGTGATTTGTATCATTTTACTGGTTAAAAACTATGAAAATAAAACATCTTGCTTTTAATTTTTTCCTTTCAAAAAGCATCCTGCTTTAGTATTTACATTTTTTTTCTATATTTGTTGTTTGATAACATTTATGGAATAGAAAACGGGAGATACTAATTATTAAAAAAGTAAATTATGAATCAGCAATTTTCAGTAATTGATTATTTGATTTTTGGATTGTATGCAGTGATTATTTTAGCTGTAGGGTTATTTATGTCCAGAACCAAAAAAGGAGAAGTAAAAACAACGGAAGATTATTTTTTGGCGGGTAAAACACTTCCTTGGTGGGCTATAGGTGCTTCGTTGATCGCAGCGAATATTTCTGCCGAACAATTTATAGGAATGTCCGGTTCCGGATTTGCTGTTGGGTTGGCTATTGCATCTTATGAATGGATGGCAGCACTAACATTGATAATTGTAGGAAAATATTTTTTGCCTGTATTCTTAAAACAAGAAATTTATACGATACCGGAGTTTGTTGAAAAGCGATTCAATACGTCTTTGAAGACCATTCTTGCTGTATTTTGGATAGCACTTTTTGTTTTTGTCAATCTTACTTCAGTAATCTATCTCGGAGGGAAAGCTCTTGATACCATATTAAGTGGAGGAGACGGGTCGGATATTATGTTGTATATGATTGGTCTGGCATTGTTTGCAGCTGCATATTCGGTTTGGGGAGGATTATCTGCCGTAGCATGGACTGATGTTATACAGGTAGTATTGCTTATAATTGGTGGACTTATCACAACTTTTATTGCTTTGAACCATGTTACTGCCGAAGGAGGAGTACTGAACGGGATGGAGCATATTTATGATGTTGCCGGTGATAAATTTCATATGATCCTTAGTAAGGATAATCCTGAATTTTCAAATCTGCCCGGAATTGCTGTCTTAATTGGTGGAATGTGGGTTGCTAATTTGTATTACTGGGGTTTTAATCAATATATTATTCAGAGGGCATTGGCTGCAAAATCATTGAGAGAGGCTCAAAACGGTATTGCTTTTGCAGCTTTTTTGAAAATAATTGTTCCCATGATCGTTGTTATCCCGGGAATAATAGCTGCTGTTATGTACAAGGAAAATATTGCAAATGCTGTTAATGCTTTTTCAAATGGCGGAAGCATAAATTATGATAAAGCATATCCCTGGTTGATAAGTACTTTTGTGCCAGCCGGATTCAAGGGTTTGGTTGTTGCTGCTTTGTCAGCAGCTATAGTTTCATCATTGGCTTCGATGTTGAATTCCACTTCTACTATTTTTACAATGGATATCTACAAGCCCTATATCAATAAAAAAGCAGGAAATAAACAGTTGGTAACCATTGGAAGGATAACGGTTTTGGTAGCATTGGTTGTTGCGACATCTATAGCTAAAACAATGGGTTCCATACCTCAAATGTTTCAATATATCCAGGAATATACGGGAATTGTGAGTCCCGGTATTTTGGCTGTATTTTTAATGGGACTGTTTTGGAAAAAGACTAATGTTAAAGCTGCAATTGTCGGAGTTCTGGCTTCGATTCCTATCGCATTGGCTTTAAAATTTTTACCGATCGATATGCCTTTTTTAGACCAAATGCTTTACACCTTGTTGATGACAATGGCGGTAATAGTCGGAGTATCATTAAATACCGGAGAAGGAGACGATGATCCAAAAGCTATCCCGTTATTGAAAGAAACATTTTTAACAGGAAGAGCATTTAATATCAGTGCATATATTATTCTGATTATTTTGGTATTGTTGTATTCCGTATTTTGGTAGGGTGCTTGTCTTTGTGAACCTTTGTGAGCTGTGATCTTAAAATCTCTTTATGCTGAAATAGACACAAAGACCGAAGTACATGAAGTACAACTAAGAATTTCTACTTTATGTAATGATACCGATAAAATGCATTTTATTTATAATTGTTAAGGTGTTAATAACCGGGATAAAGCTCAATAACAAGTAACCTGAGTAGTTGCTATTTTGTTTATATTATTCTTCCACATTAAAAATTAACATATTTAATTAAAGTATAACGCAACTCTTTTCTTTTTTCAACTAATTACATATTGCAAAAATAAATATATGTAATTTTCCGCCAAATGAGCAAATTTTGTACCAAAATTTGCTCATTTTTAGTTAATTATGATTAATCATTAAGAAATTGAAATTATTTTTTTAACTTTGTAAAACTTAAACCGATGAAAAAATTAATTAAACTTATGGTGGTAATTGGTATGCTTTCTAATAGTATTTATTCGCAAATTCCTTGTATATATTTTGGTGCTAATTCAAATCAGGAAGAAAACAATGAAAGTTATCCTGAACAAGAGTATTGTCCGGAGTTACATCATAATGTTTCAGTAGAGATTCCGGTAATTGTTCACGTTCTTTATAATTCTGATTTTGAGAATGTTGATTATGGTGAAGTTATTGAAATGATTGATGATTTTAATAATAAAATGTATTCAAAAGATGTAAGTACAACTGATGATCCTGACTATCAAGATGTTAAAGTAAATGTTTCAATCCAATTAAAGTTAGCTGATATAAATGGGACATGTACTCCTGGATATGAAAGAATTTTTATTGATAAACCTTGGATTGATGCCAATACTTTGGAAGAAAATGACGTTGAAAATAAAAGAATAAAGATCAACAATATTTGGGATACTAAGCATTATTTAAACATATGGATTGTCAAATCAATTAATATGATGTTATTTGATGAATTTTATAATTTAGTTGATACTAAAGTTTATGGATATACTGATGATAATAATATCAATGCTGAATTTAATGGTGATGGTATTGTACTTGACGATGATTATCTCCATGTTTTTATTCATGAATTTGGTCATTATTTAGACCTTTATCATATTTGGAGGGGAGGATGTCATAGTCCTATGAGAACCTGTAAAAAAGGAGATATGGTTAAAGATACGCCAACAAAGCATAGGGGGCTAGCTTATGTGATTTCTGAAGATATGTGTGATGAATGGCTCGAAGGATTTGAATCCGATACTATTACTATTGATGAAAAATTATGTTTTGCCTATAATGGAGATAATAAATATCAAGATCCAACAATAAATAATTATATGACATATCAGTGGAATTGTATGACGAGGTTTACAAGCGGACAATATAGAAGAATGGTTGCAAATCTTGAAGGAGTTAGACATGAATTATATGGAGAATTTGAAGAACAAAATATAGATATGTCTGACAATAAAGATTATTATGTTGATGATTTATTAACTGCATTAGGGCTTAATAACATTGATGATCTATGTAATTATGATAAAAATACATTTATTGATTTGGGGGGTAATCTGATTATTGATAACGGACCTAACCAGCAAGTATGTTTTAATAATTTGAATTTTGTTATGGATAAAAATGCTAAAATAAGCATTATTAATTACTCCAAATTAAGTATTAATAATGCTCGTATTTATAATTGTGATAATTTCTGGAAATATATTTTTGTTGAATCGGGTTCGACTATCAATTTATTAAATAGCACCATTGAAAGAGCCCACAAAGGCTTATTTGCTGAGAAAGGAGCAAATATTACTATTGATAATTGCGCTTTTAATAATAATGTTTATGGAATATACTTATCTGCAGATGGAGTTGGAAATCAAGCCAATATTAATTTAAATGAAACATTCTTTAATTCTGATGATACATATTATTATTTATCTGCTGATATTATGTGGGATAGGCCTTTTGCCGGCATATATATTGATGGGCACGATTATATTAATTTGAGTGCTCAAGAAGGGAAAAAGAATCATTATAAAAGGTTATCAAATGGAATAATTGCTTACAATTCAAGATTGAAAGTTGAAAATAGCATATTTGATGATATATATTCTGGTTTAGGAGATAATAATTTTGCAACCTTTTATAATGAAGGCTATGCAATAAAGATTGATGGAGGGGTAAATAGTTCGCAAATCATTAAAAACGAAATTACAGATTCCAAATATGGAATAGGAATAAATAATACTAATGTTAATATAGAAAACAATAAAATATATGATGTTGAACAAGGGATTTTGCTTGTTAGAGTTGGGGATTTTGATATTATAGAAAATGATATTAAAGCAGAGGAGAGAGGAATTTATATCGGGTTTAATCGTATTTTGATTCATGGCGATTATGTTATAGGAAGCAATGTGAGAAGAAATTATGTTACTATTTCAGACTTTGAAGAAAGTGCAAAAGCTATAGAATATGAAGAAGTGAAATCCGTGAGTTCTGATAACAATTGGCTGACAATAAACAGTAACGATGCAGGTTTTTATATTGCAAATTCTTATGATTGTCAGTTTTATGATAATACAATAGATATATTTGGAAATGATAGTGATGTGACGACAGATGCTATTCATATAGATGACTCTGATCATATATGGGTTGAAAATAGTCTTCTTCAAGATTATACTGCTGCTACTGATAATAACGGTATAAGTGCATTTGGAAGTCAAGGGTCATATTATTGCAATTATACATTTTATTTTGATAATGGGATGAAATTTTTTGATGATTGTGATGGGAGTTATATTAGAAGCAACAACTACAATTACAATCAGAGAGATCTTGTCCTCGGTCTTGAAGATGGTATAGGAGTAGCCAATTCTGATTCTTGGGTTGGTACACAAGGCTCAATAGATAATCTTAAGGGAAATGGTAATGAATGGCTGGGTTCAGATAGTAGAGCGCAGAATTCATCTCCTGAACTAATTGTTAAAATGTCAACGTTTTATGTGAATGCTTATGGTGATCAAAAATATCAACCTGAAATTATTAATGCAGAGGGAAATTGGTTTATAAACAATCCTGATATTAAGAATGAAAATTGGTGCAATGGAGATGATCCAGGAACAGATCTTCCTTGGAGATGTACGGATATAATTATGAAAATACAGAGAATTGATACTATGAGCAAGGTTGATGACTGTAAAAAACAAATGTGGCTATATAAATATTATAAAAAGCTAATTGAATTGAAAAAGGAAAATAAACTCTCAGAAGAATGTATAAAATTCTTGAATAGCAAAAAAAATAATGTACTGGTTAATATTGCAAATGTAAGTTTGGCATTGGATAGTTTGAGTTTAGTACAGACAAGTGATACCAATTTATTGAATGGATTGAATAATTTAACATCATTATTGGATAGTTTACATACTACAAGAAACATTAATTCAGAAGAATGGAATCAAACTGTGAGTAGTTACACCAATGTATTAAAAGAATATCAAGATAAAGACAATGGAGATAGAAATGGCAGAAGAACGAAGACAGATAGTTTGAAAAACGTGATTACCACCATTTCTGTTAAGGATTCTTGTTTGCAGATACTTCTTGATGTATTTAAAATCAAAGCCAATTTATTAAAATCTGATACCCTTAGCTCTGCAGAATTAGCGTATCTAGAGATTATTGCTAAGTCTTGTCCCACTGATTTGGGATATGGTGTATTTTCAGCACGAAGTATGTTGAGTCTTTATCGGAATATAAGATATCCGCATATAGAAGAATGTGTTTCCGGAGATTTGATTCAAAGAAGTGTTTCACAGGAAAAAAACAAAAAGCTTAAAGTATATCCTAATCCTGCAAATAATAGAGTCAATATTTTGGTTAATTTGGAGAAAAATGAAACCGGAATGATAAAAATTATGGATATAAACGGAAATATTTTAGAAAAGCGCAATGTAGGTAAAGAATCAAATTTATATAAAATTAATACAGAATCATTCGTTTCCGGTATTTATTTCATAAAATACAACAGCAATACAGGAATAAGAAAACTGGAAAAACTTATAATTTTAAGAAAATAGGTAAAATACATTAGAGGGTGTCTAAAGAGTTTCTCCATTGATTTAAAAAAAACAAACTTTTTAGACAGCCTCTTTTTAAAGTGGCGCATTTCATTTTTTCGCGTTGTTGGTTGATTCTCCTTTAGGAGATAGAGGCAAAGAATGGGGAAAGCGAAAAAATGAAATACCTCTTTCTAAAGATTTGAAAAATGAGAAAAAAAATATTGTTTATAACCATTTCTTTTACAATGCTTTTTTCGGTATTGTACGGTCAAATAAATAGAGATTATATATGGTTATCCGGATATGCTTACAGACCTGTAAAGGGGAATATTATTGATTTTAATAATAAAGGAATTGTAGATTCATTAATCATTGGAATGCCAATTGAAGATAATAATGCTTCAATTTGTGATAAAAAAGGAAAGTTGTTAATGTATTCAAATGGATGTAAAATCTATAATTATGAACGTGAATTGATTGAAAACGGAGATAGTATTAATTATGGATATGGAGAAAATTGGAGAAGGTTTTGTTCAAGTGGATATAGAGGATACATCGGCATACAAAATTCGATAATTCTTCCTGATCCCAAAGATAGTAACGGGTATTATTTAATACATAAAACTGCTGAATTAATTATTGAACCTAATAATCATTATTGGCGAGGAGATTTGCTTTATAGTTATATAGATATGAGTTGTAATGAAGAAAAGGGATGTGTAGTAAAAAAAAATGTAGAAATCTTAAAAGACACAAATTTTGTTGCGGGATATATGGCTGCATGTAAACATGCTAATGGGAAAGATTGGTGGATAATCCAATTAGGAAAAGATACAAATATTTATTATAAATTTCTTCTTAACAAGGATTCTATTGTATTAATAGATACTCAAAGTATGGGGCCAAAATTTGATGTATGGACAGATATAGGGCAAGCTGTTTTTTCACCCGATGGGAAAAAGTGGATAATGTATGATGATAAAGAAGATGCTATAATTTATGATTTTGACAGAGCAACAGGAGAGTTGAGTAATTTTAGGCAAGTAATAACGCAAGATAGTGGACGATTTGTGGGGGTTGCTATTTCGCCGAATTCCAGATTTGCATATTTATCTTCAACTTATGATTTGTATCAGATAGATTTATGGGCGGATGATATACAAGCATCATTAATACATATAGATCATTGGGATGGATTTAATGATTATGGATTTGGTGTTACTTTTAGCAATGCACAATTAGCACCTGATTGCAAGATATATATATCATCACCTACAACAGTAATGCATATGAGTGTAATAAATAAGCCCAATGAAAAAGGTAAAGCCTGTGATTTTAGACAACATGCGATCGAATTTCCAAATTTAATTGGAGGAAGTTCCATTCCCAACTTTCCCCACTTCCGTATAGATGAGGAGCAGATATGCGATAGTACCATTACTTGGATACCGGATGATTATATAGTCAAGGCGCCCAATGTATTGAGTGTATATCCCAATCCTGCATCGGATAAAGCGACTATCAGCGTATATACCGAAGGATATGAGCAAGGCATTATCCGCATATTCGATATGGACGGACGGTTGGTCAGAAGTATGGATATAGACTCGGAAGCCACAAAGCAGGTGGATGTGAAGTCATTGGTGCCGGGAGTGTATGCGGTGGAGTATGTATCGTATATAAGCGGGGGTAGGGATGTGAGGAAGATGGTGGTGGTGGAGTAGTTGTCTGAATTAGGATTTATTGGATTTGAAGATTGTAGGATTATGGGGAGGAGAAGTGAGGGACTGAGAGACTGAGAGATTGGGCGAATGGGCGATAGGGCGATAGGGCGTGAGGGCGAGTGTTTTTTTGTTTGGTGTTCCGGGTTCTATGTTTGGTGTTTTTGAAGCGAGATGTTTGGACTGTCAAATTTATTTGACAGATGTCATAAGTACTATAAATATAGAGGTTTATGGGAGATTGCCGTCTGCTTTACAGACTGTGTGAAAATATAAAAATACTATTTTCATAAAAGAAAGTAAAAAGATCATTGAAAAAAAGTGAAAATAAGTCGTCTAATATTTGGATATGTGAATATAAATAACTATATTGCAGAGCAATATACATTTGATTATATTTAATAAATATTAAGATGCATTATAAAGAAGGTAAAAATAGAAATGAGTTACTAATGTTTCCCCAAATGGATTTTTGGGTTAGTAAAGATAATATAGTACGTTTAATAGATTTAGTAGTGGACAAGGTAGTAATGTCAAACCCGGATAAATTCAAATGGAAAGGAAAAGAACAAAGAGGCAGAAAATCATATTCACCAAATACAATGTTAAAATTATTATTGTATTCATATTTGAACAGCCTGTCAGGAAGTCGAAAAATAGAAGGAGAGACATATCGAAACATTGAATTGATGTGGTTAATACAAGATTTGCATCCTGATCATTGGACAATATGTGAATATAGGCGAGATAATTCTGAACAAATAAAGTATATTACAATAGAATTCAGAAAATTTTTAAAATCAGAGAACTATATAGACGGCAAAGTACAGGCGACAGACGGAAGTAAATTTAAAGCATACGCATCACGAGATATGCTAACAGTAAAAAAGATAGAAAAGCGTTTAGAGAACATAGATAAGAAATTAGAAGAATATTTAGAGGAGTTTAAACGGGTAGATACATTAGAGGATTTAAAAGAGGAGATAAAAGAGGGATTTACAGACAGAAATGGGCCGGATATAAATATGGTATTAATAGATAAGATAGCAGATTTACAAGCACAAATAGAAAAGCTAAAAAAGCAAAAAGAACAAATAGAGAACTCGTCTAAGAAATATTTAGCGCCCAATGATCCGGATGCTAATATGATGAAAAGCAGAGATGGGTATATAGCGGGATATAATGGGCAAATAATAGTAGATAATAAAAATAAATTAATAACCTTATCAGAGATTACAACGCATGCTAATGATAAAAAAGAACTAAAAAACAATGTAGAAACACAAAAGGAACAAATAGACCTTGAGCCAGAGATACTTGAAGCAGATACAGGATATGATAATCTTAAACAGATACAAGAAATAGAAAAGAATACAAAAACAGAATGTTTTATACCGATTGGACAAAGTAAGACAGCGAAAAAGGATAAAAAAAATGAAATAGAATTTACCTATAATAAAGAGAGAAATGAGTATACATGTACACAAGGTAAAACTCTGAAATTGCATACAAGAAATAAAAAATATGGAGATAATAAATATGATATATATAAATGCAGGGAATGCCAAGGATGTCCAATACGAACTAAATGCACAACATCCAAAACAGGCAGAATGGTTCGCAGAAGTAAGAATCAGGAATGGATAGATGATTATAAGGCTAAAATGAAATTAAACGGATCTAAAGAAAAGATAAAGGAACGTAAAACAATAGTAGAGCATCCATTTGGAACAATAAAAAGATGGATGGGGAAATTTAATTTTTTGCTAACAGGGAAACATAAAGTTCAAATAGAATTTAATTTGTATGCGCTGGTATATAATATAAAAAGGATGGAAAAAATTGAAAATATGGCTGTATTATTGCAAAAAGTTGAAAATTATTCCTGGTAAAAGGGGAATATTTCTGTTTTTTTGTTCATTTCGATGTGTGACGAATATATGATTTGTGGGTTAATGATTTCATCGATTAATTTAAAAAAAAATGAAAAAAAATAATATTATTTTAATATTTTATTTTCACACAGTCTGTTTAGCTGACGGATTAAGTTAAAAAGAACATAACTCAAAAAGCGCATCCATATCCCTGTTTTGGTGGTATTTTTGTGGCGAAGCAAACAAAAATAGTGACAAAATGAGAAGGTAGCAAAACTGTCTGAATTAGGATTTACTCCGTAGGATTTTTATCCAACGGGGTGTAGGATGAGAGAATTTTAGGATTATTTTTGGCACTGCTGCCCCCTAGATGAAACTATTTTTCGCTTTGAGATTAAATGTTAATCCCAAATTAATTTGGTATAAGTATTGGTTGAAACCTTAGACCGATGATAAATAATTCTATATTTTTGAATATATTATTTTGTAAAATTGAAAAAGAAAAAATATTTGAATAAATTTGTGCAATAATTTTAATGTAAACAAAATATTATGGCAAAAACAGATATGTTTCAACCACATGATTATTTGATGTTGGATGAATTAATTTCGGAAGAAAACAAATTGGCAAGAGATGCTATCAGGGATTGGGTAAAGCAGGAAGTTACTCCTATTATTGAGGAATCAGCTCAAAAACACGAAACCTCGATCAAAATATTAAAAGGATTGGGTGAAATAGGTGCTTACGGGCCTAATATTCCTATTGAATACGGTGGAGGCGGAATGGATGAAATAGGTTATGGAGTTATTATGCAGGAATTGGAAAGAGGAGATTCGGGAGTCAGATCTATGGCTTCTGTTCAGACTTCATTGGTAATGTATCCGATCAACAGATATGGTAGTGAAGAACAAAAGAAGAAATATTTACCTAAACTGGCAACAGGAGAATGGATCGGTTGTTTTGGATTGACAGAACCTGATTATGGTTCCAATCCGGGGGGAATGGTTACAAATTTTGTTGATGACGGAGATCATGTTATTTTAAACGGAGCGAAAATGTGGATTACTAATTCTCCTTTGGCTGATGTTGGTGTTGTATGGGCTAAAGATGAAGAAGGTAAAGTCAGAGGTTTGATCGTTGAAAAAGGCATGAAAGGATATACAGCGCCGGAAATAGAAAATAAATGGTCATTGAGAACTTCTGCTACCGGAGAAATGATCTTTGAGGATGTTAGAGTTCCAAAAGAAAATATATTACCCGGAGTAGTTGGGCTGAGAGGACCTTTATCATGTTTGAATAAAGCAAGATACGGTATCGCCTGGGGTGCAGTTGGAGCAGCTATGGATTGTTATGATTCAGCATTGAGATATTCCAAAGAAAGAATACAGTTTGGTAAGCCAATAGGTCATTTTCAGCTTCAACAAAAGAAATTGGCTGAAATGATCACAGAGATCACAAAAGCACAGTTGCTGATATGGAGAGTAGGTACATTATTGGATGAAGGTAAAGCGACTCCGGCTCATATTTCCATGGCAAAAAGAAATAATGTAGAGATAGCACTGAAAATTGCACGTGAATCAAGGCAGGTACTTGGAGCTATGGGTATTACAGGAGAATTTCCGATGATGAGACACATGATGAATCTGGAATCTGTGATTACTTATGAAGGAACCCATGATGTTCATTTATTGATCACAGGGCATGATATTACAGGATTTAATGCATTTACTTGCTAGACAACAAGAATTTGGCATTTTGCAAGATAGAAGATTTGCCCTGTGAAACATCTTTATTTGATTTTACAGGGCAAATCGTATTTGCACATTTTATTTTGTATTACCTTTTAAATGCAGGTACCGGCGGAAACGTGGTAGTCTCATCTCGCTTATGAAAAGTTTTTTTATTCTTACTCCGAAAAAAATACTGTTTTATCCCCATTTTACTTTTCTGTTACTTTCTGCCTCGACCCTACAGGGAGAAGTAACAAAAAAGAAAAATTCCAATCCACCTTATATCAACCTGATAAGCGAACCTCTTTGACTTCGCTACCAAACTTCCAAAAGTAGTTTTATGTCAAATAAATTTGACATTCCAAAGCTTTTTAATCACCAAAGGTATTATCGATGGTGATCTATAACCACTTTTCCTCTTTTCAATAACTTATCCTGATCTAAAACATTATAAATATATATACCACTTTGCAATTTCCTTACATCTATGCTATTCCAACCGTATTTTACTTTTTTATTAATAGCTTTTTTCCCTTGAACGCTATAAATCACCATAAAGGCATTTTCCGGCAGATAATCACTAATGGTAAGCAACAAAATATCATCCACAGGATTGGGAAAAATATCAATGCTGAAATTTCTTGCCGGAACATCAGTAGCATCAGTCATCGCTATATTCAATGTCCTGCATGATTTGTCAGTAGATTTTTCATTGGATACGGTAAGACATACTTCATAAATTCCTTTTTCTGCGAAAATATGGCTTGGATTAATCTCCGTGCTTGTACTGCCATCTCCGAAGTCCCAATAATATTGCTCAGGCTCAAAATACGATAAGTCGGTAAACTGTACTGAAAGATAATCAAGGCTATCCTGTTCGTAAGCAAATTTTGACACAGGTATATTGTCAATACCTAATGTATCACAAACACTATCATCAATAGGTCCAAGACGAAAATTGGGATAGTTGGGAATAGTACGTGCTGTACCGACATTAGTTGGCAATTTGATAATATGTTGCTGTACTTCACAATCAATACCCCTATTATCCGGTTTATTTATTCTATGTATATGAGTGGAATTGCCACTATTTGGAATAATATATATTTTTTTATCTTGTCCAAGTGCCATCCATGATAATGTAAATCTATTTCCAAATTCATTTTCCCAATCAAAATCCCTGTATGCAACTATGGTCTTTGAGCCAAAAAAATCACTCTCTTTTAAATCAAATTGGAATAAATAGCGATCATTGCTGACATAAAGATACTCACTGTTTGGAGAAAAACACAATCCATCACCATAAATTGACAGCAAAGTATCCGCCCTTTCATTGGTCAACTCTCCTGTACATCTGTCAAAATCATATAATCTTAAATTGCCTTCACGAAGAATTGCATGTCCTCCCCAAAGTGCAAAATAACTACCATCTGGAGAAAATGATGCTTGCCCCAATTGACTTTTGGATATGCGATATGACTCAAATTCTTTTTTTCTTATTAAATTGATGCCGGATGGAGTAAGCAAATAAATATATATTTCATTTTTAAAAGTATTTGGTACAATCACCCACCAGTCCCTGCCATTAGCATGCTTACAAGCAGTAAGTTTTCCCCAGTCGGCTAATCTGTCAAACTCATCCTTCTGTTCAATCAAGTCAATATCTTTTTTTATCACTTTTCCCAATCCATTGTTTTTATTAATATCGATAATAGCATAGTAAACATGATTTATAAGGATATTGTGAATATCAAAATCTTCATATAGCATAATGTATTCCCCGCTATGCCCCGGATAAGGCAGGGACAATGCACCCTGCCATATTCGCAAACCTTGATATGTTGTAGGATAAATTGTATCTACAAATCTTTCCCAGAATTCTCCGTAAGCAATGCTATCTCCTCCTTCCATTACTTCATAATCTCTATTGTTGATAAACATACCATTGCTATAAAACAAAAGACTACCTGTACTATCGCACATACTTGTCATCTCTTCCTGAAAACTCATAAATTGTTCTCCATCTCTGTATATGCGTACCGGATTATAGTTGAAATCAAAAAATATACACCCCATCAGACTATCAGGATCAGGTCTCTCCGGTGTGATAAAAGATGTATATCCCATCATCCATAGATTATCTTCGTTTTGAGCAGGAAGTTGCTTATAAACTAATGAGATTAAAACTATCAATATAAATATTTTTATTTTCATAAATACTTTTTTATTTACTTTAGTTCCGTCATCTTTTAATATATTAACGAAATAAATACCTGATTGTAATTTTGAAACATCAACTTTTGCAAAAGAAGATTCCACTTTTTTATCAAATACTTTTTTCCCATCCGTATTGTATATTTCAACAATCATTGATTTAGTTTCGTTCTCCATATTGATAAATAATTCATCAGTTGCGGGATAGATTGTATTAATATTTATTGAACAAAGTTTATGCTAAAAGCTGATTAAAAATATTGGCAAAAAATATGGGACAGGAAGTTTGTTTATGTTTTATTGTGCATTTTCAACTTATGATACCATTCAATATATCCCAAAATAGCGAGGATCAGAAAAATGAAATACTGAATTCCTGTAAATCCATATCCTTTTACAAAATACAGTGGTACTGAAACTATATTTACACTAATCCAAAAAATCCAGTTTTCGATTTTTTTATTCGCCATTAGCCACATTGCGACGAATGCTGCTCCTGTAGTAAAAGTATCCAAATATGGAGTTGCTTTTCTGAATTCCTGCAGATTGTTTGAAGTTAATTTTTCAATGGCATAGTTAACTGATTGGGAAAAATTCAGGTTATTTGGCATTACATTGTAGTGTCTATAAACAGCGATTACAAAAACGGAAGTGAAAACAAAAATTCCAAATGATTTCAGTTTATCAATAAAGTTTGTTCTTGATATTGAAATATGTTCGTTTTTCGTTTTATCAATAACTCTGCTCCACATATACCATCCATATATACTCATTATTGAATAATAAATATTTATGATCAGGTCACCGTAATAATTCCACTGAGATAGTAAATAGACATATATTAAAGTACTTACCAGACCTGTAGGAAAAACTAATATATTTTCTTTTTTTGAAAACCAAACACTCAAAATACCCAAAAGTGCAGCGATGAGTTCCAGCCAGATCATATATGTTTCAGCTGTTTTGTAAGGGTCGGTTAAGAAATTGATTACTGTTTCCATATTTAAAAATAGGGACAAAGATATAAATAAACAGCTTTCAAATAAATTATCATCAAATTTAAAATATTTTAATTAAAAAAATTTGATTAATTAATAAATAAGTTATAATTTTGCGCTCCATTTTGGTTCCGTAGCTCAGCTGGATAGAGCATCAGATTTCTAATCTGACGGTCACAGGTTCGAATCCTGTCGGGATCACCAGAGGATAAAAAGTCCAACGCAAAGCGTTGGGCTTTTTTTATTCCAAAATTTTTATCACAAGCTTGCTTGATGATAAAAATTTTGGAATAAAAAAAGGAAAACACGTAAGTGTTTACTTTTTATTTCGACCTTGTATCCCCAAAGGATCATCGTAGATAATCCTGTCGGGAATAAAAAAAGGAAAACACGTAAGTGTTTACTTTTTATTTCGACCTTGTATCCCCAAAGGATCATCGTAGATAATCCTGTCGGGAATAAAAAAAGGAAAACACGTAAGTGTTTACTTTTTATTTCGACCTTGTATCCCCAAAGGATCATCGTAGATAATCCTGTCGGGAATAAAAAAAGGAAAACACGGTAGTGTTTGCTTTTTATTTCGACCTTGTATCCCCAAAGGATCATCGTAGATAATCCTATCGGAAATCATCGGCTGGAGATTTTTAATGGATCATTGCAGATAATCCTGTCTATAAAATTTTTAAAAAGCAAACACGAGTATTAGCTTTATATTTTACCCTTTTATCCTCTAACCTGAACAAACCTAAACCCAAAGGAAAAAATAATAATGTCGTCCCGATGGGACTTTTAATGTTTTTTGTACTCTTTTCTACCATAATTCCGTCCCTAACGGGACTTTTTAACACAATTTAATTCATAAACTCTTGTGAATAAGTACAATAAAATCGGGAATAAGATCCTTAGGGAGAATAAATCTGTAATGCGATAAAATGAAATACACCTGATATTTTGTCAGGGATCATCGTTAGATAATCCTGTCGGGGTATGGCAGAAACTCCTATTGTAAAGATTTTGGAAACATTCTTATAAATTCTGGCAGATAATGAAAATTTATAAATGCTGGTTTTACACATTAAGATAAATGTTAAAGTTTAAAAAAATGCTGCATAAATTTTTATATATTAAAAATAATTTATATATTTGCGCATAGAATGCTATGGAAAAATAGCATTTATGAATTTTCCCAAATTCTTTCAGTAAACAATAGTTGTTAGTAAAATGATATATGCATATTGTATATCAATAGCATATATATATAAATAAAACTCAACTAAGGTCAAAATGAGAGAACTAAATTATCTAAAAGAGATTAAATCAAGGAAAGCTTATTTTATATCTTTGATTAAAATTTTTATTCCGTTTGTATTAATTTTTTACAATTTTAATGCTTTAAGTCAGTGTCAGGCAAATTCAGGTGAAATTTCGGGTACTGTTTTTAAAGATATTAATTTTAATAATATTTGGGATGTAAATGACGAGCCTTTAGAAGGTATAAAGGTATCGGTTTTTGATAACCATCAGCAAATTTTGGGAGAATATATTACTCAGAATGATGGGAAATATATTTTTTCCGGTTTGGCAGATGGTGTGAAATATAGAATTGAATTTAGTTATCCGGATGATTTGTTTTTAGTTTCAGGGTACAGAAATGTTATTTTTGCCCAGGCTCCCGGATGTAATGTAGATTTATTACTTCACAGGCCGGTGGAATATACATATGATAATCCCGAATTGGCACTTTCCATGTTCTTGCAGGGTAAGATTACCCAATACAGGGAAAATCCGGTTTTGTTATCATTTGATTCAAATTATAATTCAACAAGTGGAGTTGAAAAAATAGCTTCCAAAGGTGATATCGGTTCTGTTTGGGGTGTTGCATTTATGAAAACAACCCAACAGTTATTCAGTTCGGCTTTTGTTAAACAATATGCTTTTTTAGGACCGGCAGGATTAGGTGCAATATACTCAACTCAAAGAACGGTTGACGGTTGGAAAACTTCATTGTTTGTTGATCTGTCTGCTCAGGGTATTGATCTTGGCACCTTGATAACAAACGATGCTAAAAATTGTGATTACGGTTCTCAGGTTGGGAAAATTGGTATCGGGGCTATTGCTTTATCTGATGATGAAAAGTATCTTTATGCAGTAAATATATATAAAAATGAGCTGATTAAAATTCCGACAGATAAAAGCAAATTTGATGAAATAGAAGAAATACCGGTTCCAAATCCTCAGTGTGTTGGCGGGAATATGCATACATTTGCATTAAAACATTATAAGAATAAACTATATGTAGGAGTAACATGTGGAGCTGAAATTTCAAGAAAGGAAATCAATAGTACAATAACGGTTTATGAATATGATCCTGTATATAATATTTTTGGAGAAATATTTTCTACAAATTATTCAAAAGGATATTTGCATGATGAACCATCCTATGATGTAAAAACACAACATTGGATTACTGATATAGATTTTACTGATGAAGGGAACATGATCATCATTCTTAATGACAGAACAGGACACAGGTATTGCAATCCGGTAAATAGCCGTTTAGATACTCAAAACGGGGATGTGCTTTTAGTTTGGAACAATAACGGGACTTGGGAATTGGAGAACAATGGTTATGCAGGTATTTATACCGGATCGGGAGTCGGTAATGGGGAAGGTCCCGGTGGAGGCGAATTTTTCGGTTATGATTTTTGGCCTACCAATCCTGCACTTCACCCTGAAACAACTACAGGTAGTGCATTTGCTTTGGCGGGGACAGGTGAGGTTATTGTGCCATGTTATGACCCTGAAGCAAAAGCATATTCCGGTGGAGTGAGAAGTTTTAATACATCAAATGGAAATTTGAATTCAGTTCTTTCTGTTTATACTCATACGACATTTCCTCAAATGGGTAAGGCTTCCGGATTTGGTGATTTGGACGCTATTTATGATCCATTACCTTTGGAAATAGGTGATTATATCTGGTTTGACAAGGATAAAGACGGAGTTCAGGATCCTGATGAAGAAGGGATATCCGGTATTTCAATTTCTCTTTATGATGATAATTGCAATAAAGTAGGTTCAACAGTTTCTGATAAAGATGGCTATTATCTATTTGATAATACAAATGTTGATTTGAATAATGACGGAAATTTTGAAAGCCCTGATATTTTGCAAAAATATTATGTGGTAATTGATGATAATAGATTTGTTGATGATAAATTGACTAAGGGTAGTAAAGATTATTATCTGACTGTGTTGAATAAAGGTTCCGGAACAAATAGAGATAATAATGACAGTGATGCATCTGTTGCAAGAAATATATGTGGTGCATTTGAAGGGAAACCTTATGTAGAAGTATTCACTAAAAGTTCGGGGCAAAATCTATATAATGCTGATTTTGGATTTGCAGAAAGCAAAATATTTGATTTGGCACTGCGAAAAATTAATATTAGCAATAAAACCGTACATTACGGAGATATTGTTACTTTCAAGATAACAGTATTTAATCAGGGAAATGTTCCTGCTCACGATATCGTTGTATCGGATTATTTGAATACAGGTTTTGATGTTGAATCCGTACAAAACCCTGAGTGGATAATTTCTGCAGGAGAAAATATTGCCAGGTACCGGTATCCCTCAACTCTTATGCCGGGTAGTAGCTTTGATGTATTTATAAAAATGAAAGTGAAGGCTGATGTCAAATTGGAGGATTTGGTAAATTATGCGGAGATCAGTTCAGCTCTTGACCCTGATGGTAATCCTGGAAATGATGTGGATTCTGTTATGGATGAAGATCCTAATAATGATATTGGAGGAATGCCCAATTACTTAGGGAATAATTCTGTTTTGATTACAGATGATATGATTGATGATGATGGAACCATTGACGAAGATGACCATGATCCGGCTGTTGTTAATATATTGGATTTGGCATTGCAAAAAGTTATTATAAACCAGAATACTGTATTTACAGTTGGTGATACAATCACGTTTGGGTTCAATATTTTTAATCAGGGAAATGTTATTGCTTCAAGTTATGATATTGTTGATTATTTGCCGGATAATTTGATATTTGATTCAAAATTGAATCCGGGATGGATTAAAAATTCCGATACTACTGCAATTTTTGAAGTTCTTGAAGAATTGCCACCATTTAGTAAAAAGCAAATTCAAATAAAATTGATAATAGATCCTAATTCAAAAGGAGATGAGATATTAAATTTTGGAGAGATAAGTAATGAAAAAACACAGGATGAAGATAGTCCCAAAGATTATGATTCTGTTCCGAATCAGATAAGAACAGATGATTCCGGAGGTAATCCCGGAACAAGTACCGATAATCAGGTTAACAGTTCACCAATGTCCAATGTTCCTGATGAAGATGATCAGGATGTTGCATCTATTATCATAACAAATTTTGATCTGGCTTTAACAAAAAAAGCATTGAATCATAATATTAAGAAAGGTGACGATGTAGAATATGAGATTGAAGTATTTAACCAAGGTGCTATTACAGCTGATAAAATAACATTGGTTGATTATCTTGATACAGGATTTGTGTTGAATGATCCTGCATGGGCATATTACAGTAATGATAATTCCAAAGTGGAAACATTGCTATCGGTTGGAAATGGGAAATTGCCACCTCAGGGATTATTACCGGGAAAGTCCGTGAAAATAAAAATCAAGTTACATTTGGACGACGTTGCTGATAATGTGGACTTTTTAGTTAATGAAGTAGAGATAAAATCAGCTTTTGATATTTCGGGGAATAATCTGGGAATATATGATAAAGATTCTACTCCCGATGATATAAAAGGCAATGATGCTAAAGGAAATGATAACCAACTGGATGGGGATGGTACAAATGATGAAGATGATAATGACTGGGCAAAAGTATTTGTGAGGTCACGTATTATATTTGATCCTTGTGTATGTCTGAATAATGCAACGGAAGAAGGAGACGGACAATTTGTAATCAGTATTTCTATTGTATCACCTTCGGGTGAAAACTGGGTTATTGATTCTATTTACAGATTTTATGATATGGCAAGTCCTGCACCTCCGGCTCCTCCGGTAGAATATGCTTTAGGGACAGTAGTGCCTGAAACAATTAATGATCCGAAACCGGGGTTGAGTACTTATACTATTCAGGGAAAACAAATAGATGGAATTGCTTATTACGTTAGATTTAAAAATAATCTTGGAGATACTCAATTTATAGATCTTTCTTCCGGTGTTTGTTCTTATGATAATATAGTGGTTGACGGACCTACAGGAACCTGTATGAATACTACACATGATTATTCTATACAAAATCCTGATCCGAATGCTACATATACCTGGACATTACCGAATGGTGGTGGAAATATAACAGGTTCCAATGTAGGAAATAAAGTTACAATTGATTGGGGTAATGTCAATGGAGAATATGAAGTAAATATTTCAGCATCCGGTATGGATATTTGTATGTCTCCAAAGACACTTAATGTGAAAGTAGGTAATTCAACGGGTTCATTGGCTTTGGATGATTATGTGGTCGGAAGTGTTGATATGAATTGTGAGCTTAAGGTGACTCCTGATGTTGTTATTGCAACTCCTGTTGACCCAAGCACTCCGTTTAAAGTGATAATAATTGATCCTGAAGGAAATATTCTGCCTGACAATGTGATTACTTCAGAATATATCGGTATGGATATGATGGTGAAAGTGATAGATCAATGCAGCGGTCAACAAGGAATGTCGATTGTAAAAGCTATTGATAAGCAAAAACCGGAATTGGATTGTGTTGATGCAACAGTGGATTGTGATTTGATGGGTGAATATCCCGGGCCTGAAGTTACGGATAATTGTGATAGTGATCCTGAAGTGATTTTTACAAATGAAACTGTGGATTATCAGGATTGTACGTCAGGATTTACCAAGATAATAACAAGGAGTTATGTAGCTATAGATAAATATGGAAATATGTCGGATCCGTGTATTCAACATATTAATGTAAACAGATTGAATAAAAATGAAGTAGTATTCCCTGATAATTATTTGATTGCGGATAATACTGCATTGACTTGCAATACCTATGCTGTAAATGATGAAGGAAATCCTGACCCGTCTGTGACAGGTACACCCCATTATCATGGTAAGGATCTCTTTACTATTTGCAATAATAATTTTTGCGAAACAACAGTCGGTTACAATGATTTTGTACTAACCGATAATGGTTGTGAAAAAATAATAAAACGAACATGGTATGTTTTTGAAAATTGTGAGGATATTACATTCAATAATATTATTTCCTATATTCAGACTATTGAAATTCATGATTTAATACCTCCGATACCCACAGCTCCTGATAATCTGGTTGTTACAACTAATGGTTGGGATTGTAATGCTGATGTTTTATTGCCGGTATTAGAAATTGAAGATAATTGTTCGACTCAATTTAAAGTTGATATGATTTATCCGGGAGGAATGAAAGAAAATTCTAATGGAGGATTGATAAGTTTGCCTGTTGGAATTCATCATGTTATCTATAATATTTATGATCAATGCGATAATCTTTCACAACTTGATTTGACGGTAACAGTGCTTGATAAAACAGCTCCTGTAGCAGTATGTCAATCAAATACGACAGTGTCATTAAACTCATTTGGAGAAGCAGATGCTCCTGCATTATCCTTTGATTCCGGAAGTTATGATGATTGCGGGGTTGCAGGAATTGAAGTTCGTCGAATGTTTAATGATGATTTTGGATCAACGGTGCATTTTGATTGCAAAGATTTAGATAGTACTTCTATTATGGTTGTTTTGAGAGCAACGGATTATGAAGGAAACTGGAATGAATGTATGGTTGCAGTAAATGTCCAGCACAAATATCCTCCGCAAATCACTTGTCCTGATGATATGCAGGTAGAATGTGATTTTCCGTATGAAGCCGATAGTTTGGCAAAATATTTTGGCAATGCTTCGGCTACTGATGTTTGCGGTATTACTTTAGAAGAAGAGGATCCCGCGTTTAGGTTTACTCAATGTGGTACAGGATATATTAAAAGGCATTTTATCGCTACAGGAAGAGGAGGGTTGCAGAGAGATTGTTACCAGCGAATTGATTTTGAAAATTCAAATCCTTTTAGCGATAATGATATAACATGGCCGGAAGCAGAACAATCTACAAGTGATTGTGGAACGGATCATTTGTCACCCGATTATTTCGGATGGCCTGTTTTAAATGAAGATCAATGTGATCTTGTTTCGATGAATTATTCAGATCAAACATTTTTTGGTATTCAAGATTCAGCCTGCTATACAATAGTGCGTTCTTGGACAGTATTGGATGAATGTCAAAAAGTGAATGGAAAATTTAAAACATGGCATTTTGATCAATTGATTCATGTTGATAATAATATTGATCCTTTTATTGAGCCTCTTGTTGATGTGGATACATGTACTTATGATACAGCGTGTCAATCTGGATTTGTTACTCTTGAAGCAATTGGGTCAGATGATTGTACTGCTGCTGATGATTTGCAGTGGACTTATAAAATAGATTTGAATAATGACGGTACATTTGATACAATAGTTTATCAGGTTGGAGGAAAAGCTATAGCAAGTGGAACTTATCCTATAGGAACACACAGTATATTATGGCAGGTTGAAGACAGATGTGGAAATTTATTTGTCAGATCTCAACTGTTTACTATAAAAAATTGTAAAAAACCAACGGCAATTTGTAAAGATAAACTAGTTGTTGAGTTAGGACCTGAAGTTGAAAACGGCGATACTATTGCAGTAGCTGATATTTTGGCAAAACTTTTTGACGGAGGTAGTTATCATAGCTGTGGTTATCCTTTAAAATATAGTTTTAGCCTTGATGTTACTGATACTATTTTGTACCTGGATTGTTCCTGGGTTCGTCAGGAAGAACATAATATCACACTCTATGTAACAGATATATTTGGAAATGTAGATCAGTGCAATACTCATATGACTGTTCAGGATAATTTTTATATTTGCAATCCATTTGATAGATGTATTAGTTATCCTTTGGATTCGGTTGTTGTAGAATCCTGCAATCCCGATTTGGATCCCGGTCATGGTATTTTAGATAGTTTGATTGTTGATAATTCTTGTGGTTGTAATGATTACGATATAAATTATTCTGATACGGATGTTAGTGACGGAACAAATACTTGTCAAACTATAAAAAGAGAATGGAGTGTGGATTTCAACTGCATTGATTTGGATACAACAATCTATTTTGTTCAGACTATAGTAGTTAAAAATCATAAAACACCTGATTTGATTTGTAGTGCGGATATTATTGTTGATGCAAGCTCGTCTTGTGATACTTATGTTTCCATTCCTTCTCCATCTTATGATGATGGTGGATGCAATACGGGACTGACTTTGATAAATGATTCTCCTTATGCGGATCTTCAGGGAGGAGATGCAAGTGGAACTTATCCGGAAGGGACGACAACGGTTACATTTACTTTGACTGATGATTGTGGTAATATGTCACAGTGCAGTTTAAATGTGACAGTTATAGATAATTCGGATCCGGTTTGTGTTTCCAATGATACGATTGTTGCATTGGGAGGAGATGGTACAGTGCAGATCGATGGAAGTTTTGTCGCTTCGGGTTCAACGGATAATTGTGGTATATTATCAATAAGTGTAGATCCTAATAGTTTTAATTGTGATGACATAGGAGATAATATTGTCAATATAGTAGTGACTGATAATAGTGGTAATCAAAGTATATGCTCTGCTACAGTATCGATTATTGATACTCTTACACAATTATGTAATGCTCAGGATGCTACTATTTATCTTGATGACAATGGTGAGGTTGTATTAGATCCTGAGGATATATATGCAGGTTCAGGTGGCTGTGGCGGTTCAAGTGATGTTTCGTTGGTAGCAGAACCTGATACTTTTAATTGTGATGATATCGGCGAAAATACGGTGCAACTTATTGTTACGGACAATACAACAGGTATTAGTGATACCTGTGGGGCAATTGTAACGGTTTTAGATACAACAGCACCACAATGTCTGGTTCAAAATACAACTGTTTATATTGATGAAAACGGAGAAATTTCCATAGATTTTGCAGATATAGATAATGGAAGTAATGATCAATGCGGAGTGATAACAAGTACAGAACTGAGCGATTCTTCATTTGATTGCAATGATATCGGAAGTGCACAAACAGTAGTTGTGACTCTGACGGATCCGAGTAATAATGCTTCTACGTGTGAAGCAGAGATAACCGTATTGGATACGATCTCTCCGATTTGTCAATCAGTAGATACTACTGTTTATTTGGATTCACAAGGTATGGCGACAATATCAGGAAATGATGTGGGATATGAATCTACGGATAATTGTGGTATATTGTCAATAAGCGTTGATCCTGATAGTTTTAATTGTAATGATTTAGGAGATAATATTGTTAATATAGAAGTAACTGATAACAGTGGTAATCAAAGTACTTGCTCGGCTACAGTAACTGTCATTGATACATTTACTCAATTGTGCAATGCTCAGGATGCCACTATTTATCTTGATGACAATGGTGAGGTTGTATTAGATCCTGAGGATATATATGCAGGTTCAGGTGGCTGTGGCGGTTCAAATGATGTTTCGTTGGTAGCAGAACCCGATACTTTTTATTGTGATGATATCGGCGAAAATACGGTGCAACTTATTGTTACAGACAATACAACAGGTATTAGCGATACCTGTGAATCAATTGTAACGGTTTTAGATACAATAGCACCACAATGTCTGGTTCAAAATGCCACTGTTTATATTGACGAAAACGGAGAAGTTTCCATAGATTTTGCAGATATAGATAATGGAAGTAATGATCAATGCGGAGTGATTTCAAGTACAGAACTGAGCGATTCTTCATTTGATTGCAATGATACCGGAAATACACAAACAGTAGTTGTGACTCTGACGGATCCGAGTAATAATACTTCTACGTGTGAAGCAGAGATAACCGTATTGGATACTATCTCTCCGGTTTGTCAGACTGTGGATACTATTACCGTATATTTGGATTCAACAGGTATGGCTGTAATAACTGGAAATGATGTAGATGCCGGTTCATCAGATAATTGTGGTATTGATAATATAATGGTAGATCCCGACACAGTGTTCTGTTCTGATGCTGGAGAGAATATTTTAAATATTACGGTCACGGACAATAGCGATAATCAGAGTTTCTGTACTTCAATAGCAATAGTTCTGGATACTGTCACTCAACTTTGTATGGCACATGATACTATTTTATATCTTGATGAAAATGGATTTGGAGTTTTGGATCCATATGACATTTATTCAGGAAACGGTGGATGCGGTGGATCTGACGATATAACCCTTGTTGCCGAGCCGGATACATTCAATTGTGATGATCTGGGTGAAAACTTTGTTCAACTTATAGTTACGGATAATGTTACTGGGAATAGCGATACATGCGGATCTGTTGTTACGGTTATAGATACAATAGCACCGTTATGTTTAGTACAAAATACCGATGTCTATCTTGATGATAATGGTACAGCTCATTTGACATTTGAAGATATTGATAATGGAAGTTATGATCCTTGCGGAATGATTGTTGATACATTATTGAGCAATGATACATTTGATTGTACTCAGACCGATACGGTTCAGGTAGTTACTGTAACATTGACTGATAATAGCAATAATACATCTACTTGCGAGGCTGACATTACCGTACTTGATACTATTGCACCCCAATGTGAAGCCGTAGATACATTAGTTATATTCCTGGATACTACCGGAATGGCTGTTATCAATGGTCAAAATGTAGATAATGGTAGTAGTGACCAGTGTGGATTTATTGATTTAGAGGTTAGTCCGGATACATTTTATTGCAATGATGCGAGTATTCCGGCAGAATTTATTTTAACAGTAACAGATAATAGTGGAAATTCAAGTCAGTGCTCCGGAATAGTAATACCACTTGATACAATATCTCCGACAATTATTTGCCCGGCAGATACGACAATATCATGTACCGATGTTCCCGAAGAACAATATTACGTAGATGAATTTGGAGAACCGGAGATATATGATAATTGCTCACAGGGAGGTGATTATACAGAGACAGATGTGATGAGTATAGATAATTGTGGTGCAGGATTTATTGCCAGAAATTTCCAGGTAACCGATCCCAGCGGCAATACATCAATGTGTACCCAATTGATAACAATTGAATCAACTGATAATTTCGGGGAAGAAGATATTACCTGGCCTGCAGATACAGTATATGTAGAAAACTGTTATTCGACTGATCCTGATTCAATCAATAGTTTTCCTGTGTTGGATACAAGTGATGCGGAATGTTCTGATATTACAACGGATTATGAAGATACCAATCTTACTCCGGGAGGAAGTTGCAATGATACAATTCAAAGAGTTTGGACAGTAGTGGATTCTTGTCAATATGATATGGATCCGGCTACAGGAATTTATCAGGATACTCAATTGATTATTGTATTTGATACACTGGCTCCTTTGATTTACGCTCCATCTGATACTACGATTACAGTAACAAATGATGAATGTCAAAATGTTTATGTAGATTTATACGGTTATGTAGTGGATTGCGATCCTAATGTTGTAGTTACAAATGATTCTCCGTATGCAGATGATCCTAATAGTGCCGATGCTTCAGGATATTATCCGGAAGGGGAATGGGATATTACAATAACGGCAACAGATCAATGTGGTAATGATTCAACATATTTATACAATGTTAAAGTTGAATTTCCAAATTATTGTAAAAAAGCGACTTTTGAGATAACCGAGGATCAAAATGTTCTTGTTTTTGTCGATGAAGTAACTACTACTACTCCTGATTGTGCTGATATGTCACTGTCAAATACTGATCCTGATTTAGATAGTATATATTATTATTGTTCGGACTTAGGGAATAGCGAACTAAATGTTTATAAATATAATCAGAATGGAGAATTAATTGATTCCTGTGTGTCGGCGATCACGATTATAGATCCGAATAATTTCTGTGACGGCAATTTAGTATCAGGACTTAAAGGTAATATTTTGACAGAGTATGGTGAAGGGGTGGAAAATGCAGAAGTAGAATTAAATGGAGATGGTGAAATGAAAGAGTCAACCAATGTCGCAGGAAAATTTGAATTTATGCCTCTTTATGAATCCGGTTATTATTCGATCAAACCTATGAAGAACGATGACATAATGAATGGAATCAGTACAATGGATATTATCAATATTCAAAAGCATATCCTCGGTATTGCCCAGTTGGATTCTCCGTATAAGATGATATCAGCAGATATAGATAATAATAATAGAATCTCTGCTTCGGATATTCTTAATTTAAGAAAAGTGATATTAGGTGATGAGACTATTTTTATCAACAATAACAGTTGGAAGTTTATAGATGCATCTTATAATTTTGAAAACGTTAATAATCCGTTTTATGAAAATTACCCTCAAGAGATAAATATTAAGGGATTAAATAAAATTATGGATATTGAATTT
>Ga0256832_1000399_pt1 | contig 27316 bp, 27 predicted proteins | sample 134614metaG_FD_190534 | JGI IMG/M metagenome (GOLD analysis project Ga0256832, IMG submission 190534) | Hydrothermal vent microbial communities from Lau Basin, Pacific Ocean - 134-614 | ecosystem: Environmental > Aquatic > Marine > Hydrothermal vents | place: Pacific Ocean: Lau Basin | collected...
ATGGCAACTGGCCGGGCCCGATTCCGCACGTATTCCGCGGACCGCATGAATATTCACGTCCCGACACGCCCCACGATTACCTGCCTCAAACCGTCAGCGATGAAGATTTGGCCGCAGGCATCGACTACGACAAGGAAGATTACGATCCCATCTGGGATTCGGTGAACTACAAAAAATATAAAGAAACCCACCAGCGGGCCTCGACCACCGAGACTGCATCATAACCATGCCGGGCACCCCATGAAGATGATGGAAGCACTTGCCGCCCCCGTCACATGGCGGCAATGGATTCGAGACTACTTTCAGCTGGTCAAGTTCCGGCTGACGGCATTGGTGGTGTTCACCACCGTGTTAGGCCTGCTGATAGCTTCCTATCCGGATGTGTCGGGGGCGGTGGTTGCCATGCTGGCGGCGGGAAGTTTTCTCAGCGTGGGGGCGGCCAACGCTCTGAATCAAGTCATTGAACGGGAGCGTGACCGCAAAATGATCCGTACCCAAAACCGGCCCGTGGCCGAGGGGCGGATTTCCGTCTCCGCCGCGCTGGCCGTAGTGATGGTTTCCAGTATCATCGGCGTGTTTATCCTGCATCAGTTTATTCATCCGGCGGCCGCATGGTTGTGTGCCTTAGGCATCATTGTCTATGGCTTTCTCTACACACCGCTTAAGACCGTCCACCCCATTGCCGTGGCCATCGGCGGGTTTGCGGGTGCGTTGCCGCCGCTGGCCGGTTATGTATCGGTCACCGGTGATTTCACCTACGAAGCCGGCGTGCTCTTCGCCATGCAATTCTTCTGGCAGTTTCCGCACTTCTGGGGGCTGGCATGGCTGCTAAACGAAGACTATCAGCGGGGCGGGTTCCGCCTGATGCCTTACAACACCACCGACCGGCGCACGGCGCTGGTCATCTTTGCCGCCACCGCGCCGCTGCTGCTCGTAGCCGCCGCTTTTTATGGGTTTCCATGGATGAGCATCGCGGGGACATTGCTGATTTTCTTAGTTTCCGCCTATGTGGTGCATAAGGCATATCGCCTCTATCGCACCCCCTCCCGTGAGAACGCCAAGGCCCTGATGCTGGCGTCTTACCTCTATCTGCCCGTTGTCCTATTGACGGTTATCATTGATAAAATGATTGGCTGATGAGCTATATCGAGCGCAAGGAGCTTTTCTCGTTGGTGGAAGAAAAACGCCGCCTCACCGCCGCCCAGAAGTTCATGATCTGGGTGGCCCTTGGCGTGATGACCATGTTTTTCGCTGCTTTCACCAGCGCCTATATCGTGCGGATGGCCGAAGGACATTGGGAAACTTTTGCACTTCCGCAGATATATCTGTATTCCACCATTACCATTCTTATCAGCAGCCTCACCCTCTGGCAAGCACATCGGCTGATCAAGCATGACGAAGTGGAAAAAAGCCGCGTCTGGCTTTTGCTGACCTTCCTGCTGGGGGCGGCCTTCCTCATCATGCAATGGATGGGTTTTGTGGATATGGTCAGCCGCGGGATTTACTTTGTGGGGCATGTGGCGGGGTCTTACGTTTACGTGCTGGCGGCCATGCATGCGCTGCACGTCATCCTCGGGCTGGGCTTCATTGCCTACGTGTTGATTGCATCGTTCCGCTATAAGGTAAACGCACGCCGAGACGTGGCGATATACGTCACCAGCGTGTTATGGCATTTTTTGGCCGCTTTGTGGCTCTATCTTTACCTTTTCATGCGTCTTACCCGATAAAATATATTTTCTATGAGTAACGCCGTTGATACACCGATTTCCAACCGCTGGCAAGGGGGGCTTGCCCCCTTCGGCGTCAGCTGGGCGAAGCTGATGATGTGGGTCTTCCTGCTCACCGATGCCTTTACGTTCGGTACATTTCTGACCGCCTACGGGTTTTATCGGGCCCGCAGCGTTCACTGGCCCGATCCGGAAGTCGTTTTCCAGAGCTTCCCTTTCATTGCCGAACACGGATTGCCGCTGGTGTTCGTGGGCCTGATGACCTTCATCCTCATCGCCAGCAGCCTGACGATGGTATTGGCCGTGGAAGCCGGTCATCGCAACGACAAAGAGACCGTCATCAAATATCTCTTCCTGACGATTCTGGGCGGGATTGCCTTCTTGGCCTGTCAGGCCTATGAATGGACGCATCTCATCACCGAAGGAACTACGCTGTCCGGTAATCCCTTCGGCGACGCCATGTTCGGACAGTTGTTCTTCACCATCACCGGATTTCACGGATTTCACGTGTTCTCCGGCGTGGTGATTAATTCCATCATGCTCCGGAAAGCCATGAAAGGCGACTTCGAGCGGAAAGGCAACTATGAAGCCGTCGAAATTGCCGGACTTTACTGGCACTTTGTGGATCTGGTGTGGGTCTTTGTCTTCACGTTATTCTACCTGATTTAAAAAATATCGTCATGAGTGATTTCGTCGTTCAAGAACAGGGCATCGTCGTTCCGCACGCCTCGAAACGGGAAATCTGGTATGCCTTTATCATCCTGACGGTGGTTACCATCCTTGAGTTTGTGATTGCCTTCACCTTGGAACGGAGCGTTGTCCGCACGGGGCTTTTTCTGGCCCTCACTGTTATGAAGGCATATTACATTGTGGCCTACTTCATGCACATGCGCCACGAGCGGGTGGGGTTGGTGGCTTCCATCCTATTGCCACTTATTTTCTTGATATACATGATTGCGCTGTTGCTGATGGAAACGGCCTGATGGCATCCCGCACGCCCTCTCCTTCATCTACGGGACGGCATTTTTCCATTCAAAAGTGGCTCATCTTAGGGGGGCTCATCGGCGTCCCCCTTTTTTTCGCTGTGACATTTATCGTCACGCGTCCCAACCGCTATCAACCCCTGCCGGTGCTCGCCGAGGTGGTGAGCGAACTTCCCCGCGGCGCCGACGGCACCATCGCGGTCATTCTCTCTCCCGATGACACCACAGGGTGGCGGCTTGCGCTCCAACTCCACTTTTTCCTTGCCCAAACGGTGACGCCATCGAAATGGTCTTTCACCCTCGTCACCCCTTCCCTATCGCCGGCGTTTGCATTCATCCTTGCACAACAAGAACAGCGGCATGGGTGGGCCATCTTACACTATGCTCCTGACACCATAAAAGAAGTATATCCTCCGCATACGGTATGGCTGATTGATCGCACAGGCGCCATCCGCGGGCGTTATTCTCTATCTTCGCCTTTGCTTCACCGACGCGTGCGGGAAGACATCCAAACACTTTATTATGAATATGCCCACCCGGAGCAATTTGTCCGCTAAGGAAGCCCTGCTCATCGCCGCCGCCAGCCTCATCATGCTGGGCGCCGTAGCGTTTTTGTTTTATGTCTATTCGCCGGACATGCCGGCCAACAAACAGATTTACCGCCTGCCGATGATCAATGCCGGCCTGAACGCCTTGACCACCATCCTGTTAATCGCCGGCTACCGGGCCGTCAAAGCCCGACGTATCGCCCGTCATCAGAAGTTGATGATTACGGCGCTGGTCAGCTCGATGCTCTTCCTCGTCATCTACGTCATCTTTCATGCGATGGCCCCGCCCACGCCTTACGGCGGGCAAGGACTGCTGCGATATGTGTATTATATCTTGCTCATTTCGCATATTATCCTGGCAGCGCTGATCACGCCGCTGGCGCTGATCACTGTTCTGCTGGCTTTTCGGGGCCGGTTTTCAGCCCACCGGAAGATAGCCCGCATCACGCTTCCGCTATGGCTCTACGTATCGATTTCCGGGCTGCTTGTCTATCTCTTCATCCGCCCTTACTATCCCGTCTAAAGCGGATCATCCGCACTTGCTCCATCCACATGCACTGCACGTCAGGCACCCCTCTTCGACCTTCACCGGCGCGCCGCAGTCCGGACAGGCCAGTCCTGTTTGTTCCGGTTGCTTCCATTGTGCGGCGGGGTCTTCACTTTCCAGCTGGGTGAAAAGCTGGGGATGTTCTTCCACCAGCCGCAGGCTTTGCTCCAGGGCCAGCGCCAACAGATCGCCTTTGCTGGTGACGATTTTCTTATAGTAGGTGCCATATATGCCGCCGTTGATGCCCCGAAGCGTCTGGATGAGCGCCTGCGGCGGCACGCCGTATTGGAGGGCGATGGAGACCACCCGGCCGAGTGCTTCGGCATCGGCATTTTGTTCATCGCCGGCTTTTCCGCTGGTGAGAATCACTTCGATGGGATGCGGCCCCTGCATGTTGATCGTGACCAAAAACGAATAGCGGGTGCCGTCGGAGGCCGTCAGTTTTACCCTGTCGGTAAATCCAAACAAGCGGCTTGTGCGCTTAAAGACGGGCTTTTCGATAGGGGCCGGTGCAGTCCGACTGTCATCCGAAGATGGTGATGTTTTTTCCTCGGAGGTCTCTTCCGACTTTTTGGAAGTGGTGAGCACCTGAAACTGACGGCTGCCGTCCCGATAGACCGTAATCCCCTTACAGCCGGTGCGCCAGGCTTCGGTATAGGCGGCTTCGACCTCTTCGACGGTGGCTTCATGGGGCATGTTGATGGTTTTCGACAAGGAATTGCCGGCATACCCTGACCGGTCGAACGCCCGCTGGACGGCTCCTTGCATACGGACGTGATCGATGGGGCTGATGTCGTGGGCACACTTAAAGACCTGACGAACGCCTTCGGGTATGAAGTCGAGCCCCTGGACCGATCCGTGATTGTTCTGAACGGCCTCGATGATTCGGTCCCAATCCCACTGATTCTCTCGGGCATAATCGGGATGGGGCGGATAGGCTTCCAGCACCTGTCGGAAGAGCGGATGGAGCAGCGGTTTATATTCCGCCCCGATGCGGCGCCATATGAAAGGAGCGAAGACGGGTTCGATGCCCGATGAGACGCCCATGACCATGCTGGTGGTTCCGGTGGGCGCCACCGTCAGGAGGGCTACGTTGCGTCGTGGGGCGATGCCCAGTGCCTCGAAGTGTTCGCGATGCTGTTCGTAGAGGGGGAACACGCCCCGCTCTTCCGCCAGTTTCTCGGAGGTCCGAATGGCTTCCTCCCGCAAGGCGTCCATGATGGCCTCCACTTTTTGTCGGGCGGCTTCGGTATCATATGGAATGCCCATTTTAATGAGTGCGTCGGCCAGTCCCATCACGCCGAGGCCGAGCCGCCGCAGGGTTTGCGAGGCTTTCCGGTTGTCTTCGAGGGCAAATTTGTTCACATCCAGCACGTTGTCGAGGAAGCGAACGGCGACGGCCACGTCGCGCCGAAACGTCTCAAAGTCAAAGTCGCCGGTTTTGTCGATATAGGCGGCCAGATTCATAGCACCCAGGTCGCAGGGTTCGCCCACTGTCAGGGGGATTTCTCCGCAGGGATTGGTGGCCCGGATCTCCCATTGTGGGCCGAGGCCTTTCAGGGCCGACATTTCATTCACCCTGTCGATGAAGATCAGGCCCGGTTCGCCGGTACTCCATGCATGCCGGGCAATCTCATGCCACAACCATCGGGCCGGCACGCCCCCCTCATACAACGGCAGCGGCCGCCCGTGCCCGTTGGCGCCGGCTTCTTCCCGCCACTGTCCTTGATAAGCCCCCTCTTTACGTTCGATGAAATACTTGCCGGGGATCTCCCGCGGCTGAATGGGCCACAGTTCATCCTTTTCAAGCGCCTGGACAAACCGATTCGTAATCAGGAAAGAGATGTTGAAGGTGGAGATGTCGCCTTCGGCTTCTTCCCGGTCGAGGTCTTTGGCGGTGAGGAAATCCAGCACATCGGAATGTCCGATGTCGAGGGTGGCCATTCCGGCGCCGCGTCGGGTGCCCCCCTGTCGGACCACGCGCAGCACGGGCGCATACACATACCGCAAAATATTCACCGGTCCGGCGTCGGGTCCGCCCCGGAGGGCCCATTCGAGAAAGTTGTCGAAGATTTCGATGAGGAAGCTGACCGGTCCGGACGCCGTCCCGCCGGAACTTTTCACGGGCGTGCCTTCTGGACGCAGTTGGGAGAAATCTACGTGGGGTTCTTCGCCTGCGAGCAAACGGCGGGCGGCTTCCGCCGCCGCGTCCATAATGCCGGCCATATCATCCTGGATGACGATCATTTCCTTTGCCAGCGGGCGCGACATCGTCCGAACGCCATAGCGGCGCGCCAGAATGGCCACATCAGGGGAAAGGGAGCCATAGACCACGCGGGTCCAGTTGCGCATCGGATGGGGCACCTTCTCGCCGTCGGGATTGATGCTGGGGCGCATCAGGCCCTGAATAAAGTCTTCCACATCGGGATGCTCGGCGTTCATATAGGCCACGCCATGGCCCTGCACGGCCCCCTGAGTTCGTTTCGAGACGTAGGGGTCGAGGTTGACCCCGTTGCCGCCGCCCACCTTGGTGACCAGGGCCAGCTTTTTGGCCACCTCCATGATGCCTTCGAATGTGGCGGGGGGATGGACGGTGGCCCCCTGGACAAAACAGTTCAACACATTTCCATGGGCCGTGCCGGCGCCGGCCAACACACGGCCGCCGGGACAGAAACGCTTGCTGCGCATCAAATCAAAAAAGGTATCGGCCCAGCGATTTCTTTCCGCTTCCCGCTCGGGAAGGGCCACCCAATCGGCCACGCGGCGAAACATGTCGTCGATGGTCCGATCCGCAGGTTGAAAATATTGTCGCCGCGCAATGGCCGCGGAATATTCATCAAATTCCGGCATAGCGGGCGTTTTCTTCCTACTTACGTGTGAAGGGCGGGGTGTCATTGGCGTGGATTTAGGACAAAAACAAAAGTAACTTTTCATGGGGAACCCCGTTTAACTTGTGCAAAGCGATCTCCCCATCAAAAAGGAGGCCTCTTTGATACGCTATTTTTGCCGCTGCCAAGGATTAAACCGCCATCTTCATCAATGACATCGCCACCGCTTTTAGAAGTTCAGGAAATTGTTAAGCGCTTTGGAGAGAAGGTTGCGCTGGATCATGTTTCCACATCGTTTCAGCCCGGCAAGATATACGGTCTGCTGGGGCCAAATGGCGCTGGAAAAACCACCTTTATTCGGGTCATCACACGGATTTACATTCCCGACGAAGGGGAGGTCCGCTATCGGGGCATGCCGATCGAACCAGCGCACGTCCGCCGCATCGGCTATCTTCCCGAAGAGCGCGGGCTTTATCAGAAATATAAAGTGGGCGATCAGCTGATGTATCTGGCCCAACTCAAAGGGCTTTCGCGTCAGGAAGCCCGCCGGCGGCTGATGCACTGGATGGAGAAATTCGAGGCGGCCGACTGGTGGAACCGCAAAGTCAATGAGCTTTCCAAGGGGATGCAGCAAAAGTTGCAATTCATCCTCACGGTGGTCCACGACCCCGAGCTCATCATTCTGGACGAGCCCTTTACCGGATTCGACCCCATCAACACCGAACTGATTAAAGACGAGATCACCCGCATGCACAAGGAGGGGAAATGCATCATCTTTTCCACGCATCGCATGGAACAGGTGGAGGAGTTGTGTGAGCATATTCTCTTTATCAATGAAGCCCGGCTGCTGGTGGACGAAGAAAAACACCGCCTGAAAGAACGCTATCGGGCCTACCGCTATGAGGTGGTGCTCGATGCGCCGTGGGACGGCCTTCAAGGGGGGCCGTGGGAGGTGATCGAATCGGGACCTGATGGGCCGCATTGGCGGTATGTGCTGAAAGTTCAGGATGAGGGCGCGTTTCGTCAGTTGCTGCATCGGCTGCATGATGCGCCGGTGAATGTGCGTCGAATTGCGGAGGTTTTACCCACGCTTCATAATATTTTCATTCACCTTGTCAATTCCGCCGTCCATGAAAGCGTTTAGGTTGGTTGCATCTTTTGAGCTGATTCAGCGCCTCAAGAAGCGGAGTTTCTGGATCATCACCTTTCTGGGGCCGCTTCTTTACGTGCTCTTGATGAGCATCCCCGCGCTTCTTGCCGTTTCTACGATTAAAGAGACCACCGTTCACGTCTATGATGAGAGCGGCTATTTCGCCACCGCGCTTTCCAAGAAAAAGCTGACCGACCTTCGGGTGGCGACAGTGCCCGACAAGGCCACCTTCGAGCGGCTTCGAAAAGCGCTTATCAACTCGGACGATGACGTCTTGCTGCACATCAAGCCGATGGCCGACGTGATGGAAGATCCGGTTATCGAGGTGGTCTCGAAAAAAGAGCTGGGGCAACAGGCTATCAAGACCCTCACATCCACGCTTAAGGAAGTGCTTCGGCGGCGACGGGCGGCGGCGATGGGGCTGGCTCCCGGCCAGCTGGAAAAGCTGTCTCCCCGCATCCACATCCAGCAACGGATCGTCACCGAAAGCGGCACCAAGAAGACGCAGGCCGGGTTGAGTTTTGCCCTGGCCATGGTGGCCAGCATTCTGATATACATTGCCCTGTCGGCCTACGGCGGGATGGTGTTGAACAGCGTGCAGGAAGAAAAGCAGAACCGGCTCGTAGAGGTGATTTTGCTTTCCGTTCGCCCTTTTGAGCTGATGCTGGGCAAGATTGTGGGCATCGGCATGGTGGGCATCCTGCAATATATCCTCTGGGGCGTGATGATTTTCGTCATCAGTTTGGTAGGTGGTTTGGTGTTGGGTTTTTCCATTGTGGGCAGCCCCGAGATGTCTTCGATGGCAGCGGGGTCGATGGGGCAGGCAGCTTCTCCGGAGGTTCAGCAGCTTATGGAAGCTGTCCATTACGCCATTCACGAGGTCAACTGGACGCTTATCGTCACCTCCATCGTGTTGTATTTCATCGGCGGCTTTTTCATCTATGCAGCGCTGTATGCGGCCGTAGGGGCTGCGGTGGATGATCCGCGGGATGCGCAGATGTTTATTTTCCCGCTCATCCTGCCGGTGCTGTTGAGCTTCATCTCGGTGATGACCACCCTCAACATCTCGCCGCATTCGGGGGCCATCTTCTGGATGTCGATGATTCCGCTGACGTCGCCGGTGGCGATGGTGGCGCGCATACCTTTCGGGGTGGAATGGTGGGAGATTGCATTATCGCTGATGCTGCTGATGGCCACGGCGGTGTTTATGGTGTGGGTGGCGGGCCGGGTGTTCCGCGTGGGGCTGTTGATGTATGGCACCAAGCCCACCTGGAAAACGCTGTGGAAATGGGTCCGGACGGCATAGCCGGAGGATGAGAATCGGGATCATCTATGCCGGCGCTTATCCCTATGGGATCGGTGCCTCCCAACGGATCACCTTAATCGCCCGCATGATGATGCGGGAGAAGGCATCACCGACTGTGTTGGTGCCTTTTCCTTACCCTTTTCCCCATGTGCCGTCTGCTCGGGAAGGGGTTTCCGAAGAAGGCATTCCTTATCAATATCTTACCCTGCGGACCCGTCGGCAAGGCTGGAAGAAAGCTGTTGATCATCTTCAGTACGCCCTGACCGTTCGAGGTGCTCTTCGGCATGCGGCGGCGCAATTCGATGCGTTCTACGTATATGGCTTCACACCTTATCTGATGCGTCCGGTACTACAGACGCTGGAAGTCTCTGGGACGCCCTTTGTTATTGAGTTTTCTGAGTTGCGTTCGACGCTCCTCAATCCCGCCCGTTCTTTCAAAGAACGTATTTTGCATCGCTGGGCCGCCCGCCTGGAGCGGTGCTTGCCGCTGGCTGTGCGGGGTCTGGTGCTTATCTCCGAGGCGCTGGAACGGTTTTACCGGCCGCTTTTCTCGGGGCCGCTTCTTCGACTTCCGATCATTGCCGACTATTCTCGGTTTGCGCCCGTTCCGATGGATCGTCCGCCGACCTATCGGATTGGATATATGGGAGGATTCAGTGAAAAGGATGGGATTGACGGCATCCTGCGGAGTTTTCTTCGGCTGCATGCCGAGATGCCGCAGGTGCGGCTCTCTCTGATCGGCTATTCGCCCAACCTGCCGCGCATTCAGCGGTGGCTGGGCCGTTATGGATTGACGGATGCGGTGGATTTCCACATCAACGCTCCCTACTCTGCTCTTCCCGACGTATTGTCCGCCTGCGATACGCTGGTGATGAACCGCATCGACATCCCGGCCAGTCATTACGGTTTTCCCACCAAGGTGAGCGAATATCTGGCCACGGGGGTGCCGGTGATAGCCACGCGGGTCAGCGACCTGCCGCTTTATCTGACGCATGAGCGGGACGTCTTCTTCATCCCGCCGAATGATGAGAAGGCGTTGGTGAGCGCCCTTCGGCGGCGCTACGTCGAATATGAACGATTTCAACGCATTGGGCGGTCCGGCTGGGAAACCGGCTTTCAACATTTTCATTACGAACGGCACCTGGGCACGATTCGGAAGGTGATAGAGCTGCTGCGGGCATGATCGGCCTTTTGGCCAACGCCGCCCAAACAACGGAAAATGCATGCAGGGAGCGGAATTCTTGCGTGAGGGGCCCGGAGGGCGCCGAGGCGCAAGCCGAGGCGGCCCGCCGCCTGCGGGATGGGGTTTGTAGGGGCGACGCGTGCGTCGCCCTGTGGGCGTCCGCGGTGTGGGATTTGTAGGAGCGTAGGGGCACGGCATGCCGTGCCCCTACGTGAAGGCGGCGGGCCGAGGCGGACAGCCGAGCCCGCAGGGGCCCGACCCGAAGGCGCCGACCGTGCCTGCCGGCTGAGCGAAGTCGAAGCCGTGCGGGCAAGCAGGCGCCGGAGGGGCACGCCCAAAAAGAAATTATGTGCTTTTCTGAGCAGCAGGCGGCGGGGTCGAACGGACCACCCATGCGATGAGCAGGGCCAGGACCAGCACCGCCAGCGATGGCAGGACCATGCCCATGAATCCTTTCAGGTAGGTGTCGGTGAGCCCTTTGACGACGGTGCGGCCCATGAAGACCGTGCCCATCAGGTGGCCGAGGTGCATGTAAAGGGTGATGTTTCCTTGCAGGACGTCTTTGAGAGGCAGCGGGGCATATTGCAGCAGGATGTATCGGATGGGGGCGGCGAGGAGGAAGGCCAGTCCGGTGCCGATGAGGACGCCGACGAGATAGAAGTTGGTGACTGTGAGGGGAAGGTGTGCGATGCCCCAGAAGGCGCCGGCAAGGAGGATGCCGGCAAGGATGAGGGCGACGGCGGGGCTTTTTTTGTCGGTGAGCCATCCGGAGAGGGGCGCCGCCAGCGCCATGGCTACGACGATGGGCACCAGCATAAAGGCGGCATGGTGATAGTCCACCTTGAAGACATCCACCAGAAACGCCGGCACGAAAACAACGGAGGCTTCGATAAATCCGGCAAGGAAAGCGATCATAGCGGTCTCCCGGATGGGAGAGGTCCGCAGCGGGCGGAGGGCCACCAACGGGGAAGGCGTCTTAAGTTGGCGGATGCCCCACCAAATCAGGCAGAGGGCGGTCAGCAAGCCCAGCACCGTCAGTCCGATATAGTCGTCGGGCCGGTAAGACTGCCACACCAGCCAGGCGGCCATCAGCACCATGGCGGCGGACATCAGGGCGATGCCCGGCCCGTCCACAGGCTTGTTCAACGGCAGCGGCAACACGGCGCGGTGTTTCCGATAGAAGAGGAACAGGGGCAGTATCAGCAATGCCAGCAGCATAAACAGCAGGCGCCAGGAGACGGGAATGAGGAGTCCGGCCGCCGGCGGCCCGATGAGAAAAGAGAGCCCGAAGACCGAGCCCAGCAAGCCCAGCACGCGGCCGCGCTGGTGGGCGGGGAAGATAAAGTAAACGAGCGTGGCGCCGAGGGGAAAGACACTGCCGGCGCCGATGCCCTGCAAGAAACGGCCCAACAAAAGCCATTCAAAACGGGGGGCGAAGGCCACCATCAAATCGCCGACGCCGAAAAGGGCCAGCCCACCCATAAGAATATCGGAAGGCCGGAAGCGGCCCGTGAGCCCCGGCCCCAGCAAGCCGCCAAAGACAATGCCCAGCACAAACAGCGACACCAGCAACTGGACCCGCGCCGTGGGCACGCCGAACAGATCGCGCCACAAGGGCAACAACGGCCCCACCAGCGAGATGTCGAGCGCGCTGATAAACACCGAAAAGAAAAGCCACAGCAAAAAGACCCGCCGCATGCGCGGCGGAAATGCCGAAGGGTCAGCGGTCGGAGAAGAAGTCATCGATAACGGAACGAATTTTCATGTAAGCCGGGCGGCCGTAGCCGACCAGGAAGATTTTTTCAAAGGGCCATTCCGGGGCCGTCTGGTGGAATCGGTCGAATGCTTCGAGGGCTTTCCGGATGGACCCTTCGTAGGGATAGCCATAGACACCGGCACTGACGGCGGGAAAGGCGATGGTGCGTATGTCGCCCTGCCGGGCGGCCATGCGGAGGCTGTTGTAGTAAGCGTTAAAGAGCAGGTCAGGTTCTCCTTTGTGTCCGCCGCGCCACACGGGTCCGACGGTATGGATAACGTAGCGCGCCGGCAGGCGGAAGCCGGGGGTGATGACCGCTTCACCCACCGGAAGCCCGTCGGGATACTGTGTCTGCCGGATGCGGCGGTTGGCCTCCTTCAACTGCGGGCCGGCGGCCCGATGGATGGCGCCGTCCACACCGCCGCCGCCCATCAGCGAGCGGTTGGCGGCATTGACAACGGCATCCACCGTCAGGCGCGTGATGTCGCCCTCCACCGCTTCGATATGCCGCCGCAGCTCGTCCATGGTCGGGCTTATTTCAGGAACAGCATTTCCCAGTATTTGGGCATCGGCCAGCGGTCGGCGGGCAGCAGCAGTTCCAGCTCGTCGGTGTGTCGGCGCACCCGATCGAAGCAGGGCTTGACGTGATCCCGAAACGCATAAGCCTGACGGGCCACGTCATCCTCGGCCAGCGCCGCGCAGCGGGCCTGTTCCATCTCTTCCACGCCTTTCACGGCTCCTTCGAGATGTTTTTTGATCGTCTCGGCCACCGTGTCAAGACCAGCACCTTTTACTTCGTTATGGTAGCCCACACCTACCGGCACCACGCGGTTCAGCACGATGGCCCGCAATACCTGCGCTTCAATGTCGAGCTGTTTGACGTAACGCTCCATCAAAATTTCATAGCGGGCCATCAGCTCCTGCCGTTTCATCACGCCGTGGCGTTCAAACAGTGCGACGATCCGCTCTTCTTTATACACATCAAGGGCTTCGGGCGTGCTTTCGAGATTGCGCAAGCCTCGGCGGCGTGCTTCTTCTTTCCACGCATCGGCGTAGTTGTCGCCCTCAAACAAGATGGGCTCGGCTTCTTTGACGTATCGGGCCAGCACTTCCATGACGGCCTTTTCGTGCGTGAGTCCCTGGGCCCGGGCCGCATGATAATCTTCCACAAACTGCTGAAGCTGGTCGGCCACCATCAGGTTGATGGCGATCATGGGCGAGGCGGTGTTGGCCGACGACCCCACGGCCCGCAGTTCAAACTTGTTGCCCGTAAAAGCAAACGGCGAGGTGCGGTTGCGGTCGGTATTGTCCAACAACACCTCGGGAATGGTGGGGATATCCAGCGTGGAGATGCTTTCCAGTTTGCTTTCCAGCACCTCATCGTAGTTACATTTTTTCAGCTCTTCCAGTGCTTTGCGCAGGATGTTGCCCACGAAAATGGATATGATGGCGGGCGGCGCTTCATTGGCGCCGAGGCGGTGGTCGTTGCCGGCGCTGGCAATGGAGGCCCTCACTAAATCATGATAGGAGTACACCGCCTTAATTACGTTGACGAAAAAGACCAGAAACCGGAGGTTTTCCTGCGGCGTCTTACCGGGCGCCAGCAGGTTGACGCCGCCGAAAGCCATCGACCAGTTGCAGTGTTTTCCCGAGCCGTTGATACCGGCAAAGGGTTTTTCGTGCAGCAACACCTCCATGTTTTTCCGGCGGGCCACGATGCGCAAGAGGTTCATCAACAGCTGGTTATGGTCCACCGCTCGGTTCACTTCCTCAAACAGCGGCGCACATTCAAACTGGGAGGGCGCCACTTCGTTGTGTCGGGTCTTCAGCGGAATGCCCAGCTGGATAGCTTCCCGTTCAAGGGCCGTCATAAAGTCATAGACCCGCTCGGGAATAAATCCGAAATAGTGGTCTTCGAGCTGCTGTCCGCGGGCCGGCGGCCGGCCCAGCAAAGTCCGCCCCGCCATCACCAGGTCTTTCCGCAGGGCAAAGAAGGCCCGATCGATGAGAAAATACTCCTGCTCGACACCCAGCGTAGCTTCCGTTTTGTCGCCCTCCATCCCCAGAATCTCCGCCACGCTCCGCACGGCCTTGTCCAATGCCATCAACGTCCGCAACAGCGGCGTCTTATAGTCGAGCGACTCGCCCGTGTAGGAAATAAAAACAGTGGGAATGCACAGCGTCCGCCCGCCCGACATCTCGAAGATAAAGGGCGTGGCGTTGGGGTCCCAGGCGGTGTAGCCGCGGGCTTCGAATGTGTTGCGCAACCCGCCGCTGGGAAAGCTCGACGCATCAGGCTCCTGCTGGAAAAGCGCCTGCCCCGAAAACCGCTCGATGGGCTGCCCGCCCTCGAAATCCAGAAAGGCGTCGTGCTTTTCGGCCGTGAGGCCCGTCAGCGGCTGAAACCAGTGCGTATAGTGCGTCACGCCCATTTCCAGCGCCCACTGCTTCATGCCGTTGGCGATTTCATTGGCCGTCTCTCGGTCGATCTTGCCGCCCTGCTCACACACCGCCTTCCACCGCCGATACGCATTTTTCGAAAGATATTGCCGCATCTTGGGCTCGTCGAAGACGAAGCGGTTAAACAACTCCGAATAACGCTCGCCGTTGACCGGCCGCGCCGGCACCTGCCGGTCGAGCACCGTCTGAAACGCCATATTCCGAAGCGTGCTCATAAATAAATAGGATTTCTTGGGGTGCAAATATATCGGTCTGCCCCAACCATCGGCTGAAAAACAGCACGTATGCATTGTTCTTTTTGGGCGTGTCCCTCCGGCGCTTTCATGGGCGATGCATGCATCGCCCCTACAAGTCCCACCCTTCAGGCGCCTTCGGGTCGGGCCCCTGCGGGCTCGGCTGTTCGCCTCGGCCCGCCGCCGCATCATGTAGGGGCGCAGCATGCTGCGCCCCTACAACCACCATCCCACAGGCATTCCCGGGGGCGACGCACGCGTCGCCCCTACAATTCCCACCCCGCAGGCGGCGTCGGGCCGCCTCGGCTTGCGCCTCGGCGCCCTCCGGGCCCCTCACGCGAATCACCTGCTCCCTGAACATTCCCCTTCCGCTCCCTGAGCGGAGTCGAAGGGCGCGGAGGGCCCTGAAATTCCCTGCACGGCTTCGACTCCGCTCAACCGGCGGGTGTAGGTAGGCACGGCATGCCGTGCCCCCTACCCTACGCCCGCTCCGATATTACCCGCATGGCGCCTGCGGGTGCTCAATCCCTGTCAGGCGCCTATTTTTGCCCGACCCGACAAACATCATAATACACAACGCCTTGAGAAAAGAAGTCAAACTCGGCCTGTTTTTCGTGGTGGTCGTAGCGGCGGCTGTGCTGGGATACCGATACATGCGCGGCATCGGCCTATTCAGCCGCACCCTTACCCTCTATGCGTCCTATCACGACGTGGCCGGCCTTAAAGAAGGCGACCCCGTCCTCATCTCCGGCTATCAGATCGGACGCGTGGAAAAAATGACCTACCGAAGCGAACTCACCCCGCCCCGCATCGACATCGAACTCCGCCTCTACCAAAAAATCTTCCTGCCCATCGACAGCCGCGCCCGCATCGCCAACACCGACATCCTCGGCAACAAAGCCGTCGTCCTCATCCCCGGGAAAGCCGCTGAGGGACTCGACAACAAAGACACCATCACCGGCGAGGTCGAAGAAAGCTTTCAAGAAACCCTCAACCGAACCATTGAACCCCTCAAACAGCGAACCGTGGCCCTCATGGCCGAGCTCGACACCGTCGTCATCGCCGTCAAAAGCGTCCTCAACACCGAAACCGTCGGCGCCCTCCGGCATGCCATCCAGCGTCTCACCGTCAGCATCCAGCGTATCGACCGGATGATCAGCTCGGTGGACACCGCCGTCCAGCACGGCAGCAACGACGCCCAGCAAACGCTGGCCAACCTCCGGCGCATCACCCAATCCATCGAACAAAACCGCGCCCAGCTGGCCCACAGCATCGCCGCACTGAGCGCCGTCTCCGACTCGCTCCAGCAAGCCCCCATCAAAAGCATGATCGACTCGCTCTACGCCACCGTCACCCACGCCCGCTCGGTCATGGCCAAAATCGACCGCGGACAGGGCACCGCCGGCCTGCTGATCAACGACTCCGGGGCCTACGTCCGCCTCGAACAGTCGCTGGACGCCCTCGAAAAGCTCCTCACCGATATGCGCCGGCAACCCTACCGATACGTCCACTTCTCAATCTTCGGGCGTGGAAGAAAAAAATAAAAAAGCCGCCCCCGGCCGGGTGACCATGATCACCCTCGGCTGCGCCAAAAACCTCTACGACTCCGAAAAGGTGCTCGGCGGCCTCGCCGGCGCCGGCGTGGAAGTGGCCCACGACACCGAACCCCGCCCCGGCGACACGGTCATCGTCAACACCTGCGGCTTCATCCGCCCCGCTCAGGAAGAATCCATCGACACCATCCTGTCGCTGGCCGAGGCGCGCCGGCGAGGCCGCATCCGCCGGCTCATCGTCATGGGCTGTCTGGTCGAACGCTTCGCCGACACTCTCCAACAGGAAATCCCCGAAGTCGATCACTGGATCGGCGCCAATAAAACCGACGAAGTCATCCAGCGCCTCATCAGCCGCCCGCTCGACAACTGGCATCACCACCTGCTCCGCCGGCCCCTCACCCCCCGCCACTACGCCTATCTCAAAATCGCCGAAGGATGTGACCGCCCCTGTGCCTTCTGCGCCATCCCGCAGATGCGGGGCCGGTTCCGCTCCCGCCCCATCGAAGAACTGGTACAGGAAGCCCGCCGGATGGCCGACCAGGGCGTCCGAGAACTCATCATCATCGCCCAGGACACCACCTACTACGGCCTCGACATCTACGGAAAGCGGCGGCTGGCCGACCTGTTGCAGGCCATTGCCGACATTGCCCCCCTCCAATGGGTCCGACTTCATTATGCCTTCCCGACCGGCTTCCCCATGGAAGTGCTGGAAGTGATGCGCCGGCATCCTAAAATCTGCAACTACCTCGACATTCCGCTGCAACACGTGGCCACGCCCGTGCTCCAGCGGATGCGCCGCGGCATGACCGAAGAAAAAACTTATCAGATCATCGACACCATCCGGCAGAAAAATCCCGACATCGCCATCCGCTCCACCTTTTTGGTAGGCTTTCCGGGCGAGACGGAGGACGACTTCCAGCGCCTCCTCCGCTTCATCGAAACGACCCGCCTCGACCGCGTGGGCGTTTTTACCTACTCGCATGAAGAAGGCACCCACGCCTTTCAGTATGCCGACGACGTTCCCGAGGAAGTCAAGGAATCCCGGGCCGCCGCCCTGATGGAAACGCAACGCACCATCAGCTACGAAAAACAACAGGCCCTCATCGGACGCCGCCTGCCCGTCATCCTCGACCATCGGGAAGAAAACGGCTGGATAGGCCGCACCGAATACGACTCACCCGAGGTGGACAATGAGGTGTGGCTCCCCGCCGCCGTCGAAGCCGCCCCCGGCGACTTCCTTACCGTCCACATCACCGCCGCCGATGAATATACCCTCACCGCAATGCCGGTCTGATGACGCTTCCCTGTGACGCCGTCGAGCTGCAGCACATCCCCTGGCTTCCGCCACCAACCAGCACCTACCTGCAACATCCCGACCGAGTGGCGGCCCTCTACATGTGGCCCCCCACCATTGAAGGTGTCCGGGAGGCGCTTCCCGACATCGATAAGCGGTCCTACAAGCGCCGACTCTTGGCCCATACCATCCGCTCCCAATACGAACAAACAGGTCCTCAACTCCTGAAAGACTACCCGGCGGTTTCAGGCGCGCTCCACGAACTTCAAGACCCGGGCTCCATCGTCGTCACAGGCGGGCAGCAAATTCACCTCTGGGGCGGCCCCCTTTACGTCGCCGCTAAAATCAGCACCATCATCGCCACGGCCCGGGCCCTGCGCGAAGTCCTCCACCGTCCCGTGATTCCCGTCTTCTGGATGCACACCGAAGACCACGACTACGAAGAAATCCGCTGCGTCCGATACGCCGGCCGAAACTATTGCAGCCCTTACGTCCCCGACAAGCCGTTTCCCGTGGGCACCTTACCGGCCGAAGCCGGCCGCCGACTGGAAAGGGAACTTCCACCGCAAGTCCGTCAATCTTTTCCCTACTTCTCCGTATTTTCCGAAGCCTATCACACCTCCCGCACCCTCACCGAAGCCACCCGCCGCTGGATCACGCATCTGTGGGGCCGGGAAGGACTGCTGGTCATCGACCCCGCCGACCCCGCCCTGAAAGAAGAAGCCCACGCCCTTTTTGAGGCCGAACTCCAGCATCGTGCCGTCAGCCGGTCGGTTCAGGCCGTCCACGAACAACACGGGCGCCAATGGCAACGCCACTTCATCCCGCCCCGTCCGGTGAACCTGTTCTATCTCCATCCCGAGCAAGGACGCCTTCGCATCGAGCCCTCCAACGGGCGGTTTCGGGTCGGTCCCCATTCCTTCACAGCAGCCGAATTGTTGAAACAATCGGATCGACTCAGCCCCAACGTGCTGATGCGCCCCCTTTATCAACAGACCATCTTGCCCGCCGTCGCCACCATCCTGGGCCCCGCCGAAATCAGCTACTGGCTTCAACTTAAAGCAGCCTTCCAACGCACCCACACCTTTTTCCCCCAGTTGGTGGCCCGTCACTGGTTTGCCTACGTGCCCGCGTCGTTATGGCAATGGTGGCAACAGCAATCACTTCCGCACTCGCTGCTGTTTGCCCCGCCGGATGCGGCCGAGACCCAATGGCTGGAAAGCCGCATGCCCGACCTGCTTGCATGGCACCATCAAACACTCGCCCTGCTGGAAGCCCACGAACCCGCCATTCTCTCCGCCTTTTCCAACAGTCCCGGCGAATACTGGAAATGGAAAAAGCAGCTCCTGAAACATCACAAAAAGCTTATCCAAAAGGCTCGAAAAAACATCCGGGAACACCAGCAGGAATCCCTGAGCCTCCTCCATCAACTCCTCGCCTGCATCGGCTACAAAAAAGACTTTCAAGACCGCCGCCTCTCACTTCTCGCCATCGGGAAAGAATGGCCCACCCACGCCCTTTCGGAAATGATTTCCCGGGCCGAACCGTACCATCCGGCGGCCATCATCTGTCCCGCCTGATGGTGTAACTTGCACCGCAAAAAACGGATATGGCTGAGCCTGTCATTGCTGATCGGAAACCCACAGTGCTGGAACTGGAACCGGGCACCTACTGGTGGTGTGCGTGCGGACGCAGTAAAAATCAGCCCTGGTGTGACGGCAGCCATAAAGGCACCGAGTTCTCACCCGTCAAACTGGAAGTGACGGAAAAGAAACGGTATGCCCTCTGCCTGTGCAAACACACGAAAAAGTCGCCCCTCTGCGACGGCACCCACAAAAACCTTTAGTCCGCCTTGTCCCTGAACGGGCGATAATAGGCATGGTGAGCCAGCGCCAGCATGGGCCGGTCTTCCAGGCTGTCACCGTAGGCCGTAATGTCCGAGTAGCGGCTTAAATCCAGCCGGGCCTGAATCCGGCGCACCTTTTCATTCCCCCGACAATTGGCTGAAGCAAAGCGACCGGTAAGCCGCCCATTCGCATCATAGGCCACGGCCGTGGCCATTACCCGTATGCCTTTGGGCTCGGCCCACGCCCGCAAATAGGGCTCCGGCGAGGCACTCACCAGCCACACCTCATCGCCCCGTTCCAGATGCGCGGCAAGGGCTTTCACAGCCGCCGGACGCTCCATGCGGGGTAACACCGAAGCGGCGAACCATTGACAATAGGCCTCAAAACGGGCCCGAGACCAGCCGCCGAAGAAGATCCCGAAGATCGCCTCTTTGGCCCGGTGGGCATCCCAACCGCCCAGCCGGTAACGCATCAGCGGCAAAAGCGCCTTTCCAAAACGAAGAAAACGCCCCCAGGGGCCATACGCATGCCATAGAAAACGGAAAAAGGAATCGCCCTTAATCACCGTCCCGTCAAAATCGACGAGCACCAGTCGGCGACTCACTGCTCCACAAAATGCACTTCTAATTCTACGCTGCCGTCTGAGCTGCTCAACGTGGCCACGCCGCCACTGGCCAGTTTCAACACATCCCCGACCATTGCCCCCATCAATTCTTCGCCGCCGCCGTCATCCGCGTCATCATCCACCACTTCGAAAGACCACACACCGGCCACCAGCTCCACGTTGCCGTTGAGGTTCCATGTGACTGAGTTGGAAAACACATTCTGTTTCACCGGGGTGGTATGCGTCTGGGCGGCGCCTTGCCGCTTAAACCGCACGAAAATGTCCGGCGGCACTTTCGTGATGCCGCCTGTGATCGGGTCCCACGGGTTGAATCCCGGCTTGGTGGCCGGAAACTTGGTCAGCACCAGCTTCGTGATATAATAGTGAATCGGGCGCTTCACCACCACGGGGATGATCGTATCGTCTTGCGCTTCGCCCACGCCGTAAGCGGTCAGCTTGACCTGATAGGTGCCTTCCTGTGGATAGCTGTGGGTGGGGTTGAGCGCGGTCGAGGTTCCGCCGTCGCCGAAGTCCCACTCATACTGCAAAGCATATTCCGAACAGTTCAGGAAAAGAATGGTTTCGTTCGTTTCCACCGTATCGGGCGCCGAGAAACATGCATGGGGCGGATTCTTGGTGCCTTCCCGCACCGTAATCAACGCCGACGCCGTGCTGACGTATTTTTCTTTCGCGTCAAACGCTTTGAGCTTTACCAGATAGTCGCCCGGCTCGGCATACGCCTTCACCACGCTTTCGGCATTGGAATAGGTGCTGTCGCCGAAGTCCCAGGTGTAATGATCAGCGTTTTCCGAGCAATTATTAAAGGTGATCCCTTCGCCGACAAACACGTCGGTTTTATCCGGCACAAAACAGGCTGTGGGGAGTTCTACGTTCTTATTTCCCTCCCGATTACATGCCATCGCGGCCCATGCCGTCACGGCCAAGAACGCCAGTCCTTTTGAAGATTGCAACATACGATTCTGATTGAGGTCAGCGAGGCAAATATAAGTGTTCCGTATTGTGCAGTCCGTAAGAAAAAACGGGCTTTCCCCGACTCAGGTTTTCATGTCATCCACAGCCATCCGGCGATGGCCAGCCCGCCCATCAGCAGCATAAAAACCAATGAATGATAAGCAAAGGACCATCCGCCCCGCCCCCATGCAATCAGCCACTTGGCAAAGGAGTTGACGCCCAACGCCAGAAAGATAAGCGCCCCCGACAACGAGAGCGGCAACACCTGCGAAGAGAAATACTGTGCCACCGACACTACGATGGCATCCACATTAACCACCGACGAGACCACCGTCAGCGCCTGAAGTCCCGCCGTGCCGTGCATCGCCAGCAACACCTTCCCGCCGACCAGAATGGCAGCAATCAACAGGACAAACTGCAACGCCGCCAGCAGATTCAAGGGGTTGCGCACCGCCATCCGCGCCCCGCCCGGCTCGCCCTTTCGGCTTTCCTTCCACAAACGCCAGAGGGCATATCCGCCGCCAATCAGGCCGATGCCCCCCAGCCAGAGCGCCAGCACAGAAAACAGCTCCCGGCTCAAAAAGAGTAACAACACCGCAATCCGAAAAAACATAATGGCCGAAGCCACCACCATTCCCCACGCATACAACGGCCGGAGGTGCGGATGACGACGGCTCTTGAAGGCGAACTCCCACGTCAGCGCCGTGCTGCTGATCAAGCCGCCCACCACAGCCGTAATCAAAATACTCTGGCGCGCCCCCCGCCACCGGCCAAGGATATACCCCATATAACTCAGCCCCGAAATCAACACCACCACATACCCCAACTTCCTCGGGTTAATGGCCTGATAAGGGTCCACAAACCGGTCGGGAAGAATGGGCAACATCACCCCGACCAGAATCAGAAACTGCAGGAAGGTGAAAATCTCGCGCCGGTCCACGTGCCGGAGCAGCCCCCGAATCTCAGGCTTCAATGACAGCAACAGCGTGGTCAGGATTGTAAATGCCGTGGCCAGGAAAAAGTATCCTTCCCAGATAATCACGCCGTTAAAAAAAACCACCAGGCTGGCCAGTTCGGTGGTCATGCCTTTTTCCGCCCCGGGCCGCAGCTTATAAAACCGCAGAGCGTAAAACGTCAGAAACGCCGCAGCCGCCAGCATGACCATGCCGGGATAGCGGGCGTTCAGAAAGCCCGCCAGACAACCCAGCAGCCCGATCAGCGGGAAGGTCCGAGCGCCGGCGAAGATGGTGCTGTCCCGCTGTCGGGAAGCATATTCCCGCTCCATTCCCACCACACCGCCCAGCGCAGCAGCAATGAGCCCTTTCAGTAAAAACTCCAGATTAAAACCTCCTTCAAGCAAGAACGGCACGGTAGTTTTCTTTATCTAAAATCACGTAGATGTGTTCCTGATAGGTGGTCGATAGAGTATATCCCACAATCTCGGGATGCACCGGAAAACGAAGATGGTCCCGATGGACCAACACCCCTATCAACAAGCGGCGCGGCGCCAACGCCGCCATCTGCGCCATCGCCCGGAACATGGTCACTCCCGTATTGATCACGTCATCAAAAAGCACCACGTCGGCCCCTTCGGGAATCGATGGAGATTTTGATTGTTGCCATGCCTCATAAGAAATCACTTCCAACGGCGGCGCGCCGGAAAACCCCGCCCATATTCGTTTCAGATCCTCGGCCAATTGAAAACCCCGCGGAGAAATCCCCATCACAACAATCGCAGCGGCGTCTCCCATCTCTTCCCACAACTGATAGGCCATCCGCTGCAGGATGTCCTGAATCTGCTGATGACTCAATATCAAAGTGGTCTGTTTGGGTATGTCATTCATCGCAACAGCTTTGAAATCACGCCTAAAATCAGCGAAAAGAGCAGACTGAGGAGCAACATGCTCGTGATGGGCGCAAAAAAGACAAAGCCGTCGCGCCGGATGACGATGTCGCCGGGGAGCTTGCCGAACCACCGAAACAAGCCGGGCCACAGCCACAACACCAGCCCGATCAACACCAGCAAAGCCCCCACCACAACCAGCATCTTGCCCAAACTACCCATACCGCCGATTTCAGAAGGCAACTTACAAAAATAAGGAGGTCGCGGCCATGTGATCGCCGGACGACGTCGGGATCGCTTTCAGACACCTACTTTTGCGGCCCTTCCCGATGTTAATGAAAACAGCCCCATGAGTGTTCGAGTCCGATTTGCACCCAGCCCCACGGGGCCGCTTCACATCGGCGGCGTCCGCACGGCCCTGTATAACTACCTCTTTGCCCGAAAACACGGCGGGACGTTTATCCTCCGTATTGAAGACACCGACCGGACCCGCTACGTGCCCGGCGCCGAAGCCTATATTCAGGAAGCGCTGCAATGGCTCGGCCTTACCTATGATGAAGGACCCGACAAAGCCGGACCGCATGGTCCCTATCGCCAAAGCGAACGCACCGCCATATACCGCCGATACGCCGACCAGCTGGTGGCCGCCGGCCATGCCTACTATGCTTTCGACACGCCCGAAGAGCTGGAAGCCATGCGCACCCGCATGAAAAAGGCCGGCGCGGCCGCCCCCAAATACGACCAGGTGACCCGGCAGTATATGCGCAACTCCCTCACCCTGCCCGAAAACGAAACCCGAGAGCTGATCGAGCAGGGCGTGCCCTATGTCATCCGGTTAAAAACACCCCGACAGGAAGAAGTCAAATTTCAGGACGAGGTCCGCGGATGGGTCAAGTTTCAAAGCGGGCAGCTGGATGATAAGGTGCTGCTGAAAGCCGACGGCTTTCCCACCTACCATCTGGCCAACGTGGTCGATGACCATCTGATGGACATCTCCCACGTCATTCGCGGCGAAGAATGGCTTTCTTCCACGCCCGTTCACGTATTGCTCTATCGGTATCTGGGTTGGGAGCCGCCCTGTTTTGCCCACCTACCCCTCATCCTGAAACCCTCGGGAAAAGGAAAGCTTAGCAAGCGGGACGGCGACCTGGGTGGTTTTCCGGTCTTCCCCATCGAGTGGAAAGACCCCCGCACCGGCGAGGTGTATGCCGGCTATCGGGAAAGCGGCTATCTTCCCGAAGCCGTGCTGAATATCCTGGCATTGCTGGGATGGAGCCCGGGCGCCGGGCGGGAGATCCTCTCGCTGGATGAGATGACCCGCCTTTTTTCCCTTGAAAAGGTTGGCAAGTCGGGTGCCAAGTTTGATCCGCAGAAAGCCCGCTGGATCAATCAACAACACCTCAAACGCAAGTCCGGCCAAGCGCTGGCTCCCTACCTGCGCACCGAACTCGAGAAGCTGGGCATCGACGGATATGATGATGCCTATCTGGCGGCCGTAGCCGAACTCACTCGGGAAAAAGCCCAGCTTCTGACCGACCTGTGGCCGCTCAGCCGCTTCTTTTTCATCGCCCCCGTGGAATATCCGCTTGACGTCGTCAAGAAAAAATGGCGTCCCGAAGTTCGGGATTTTCTTGCATCCCTCGCCGAGCGGCTTCCCGACGGCCCGTTATCGGCCGAAACGCTGGAAACTGCTTTCGAAGAGGCGGCTCAGGCTCTCGGCGTCAAAGCCGGCCGCATGAAACAGCTTTTCCGAATCGCCATCAGCGGGCAACCTTCGGGCCCTTCGCTGTTTCCCGCCGCCGCCCTCCTCGGCGGCGGCGAGCTGAAAAAACGCCTCCGCACCTTCCTGACATGGGCCGAACAGCACCTCGAAGAATAAATCAAGCAGGCGGAGAAAGCAGCGGCGGTTTTATATCTTTGCAGCCGCTTTTGGGGCATTAGCTCAGTTGGCTAGAGCGCCACGCTGGCAGCGTGGAGGTCGCCGGTTCGAGTCCGGCATGCTCCACTCCTTTTTTTATTTCTCTGGGGCATTAGCTCAGCTGGCTAGAGCGCCACGTTCGCAACGTGGAGGCCACCGGTTCAAGTCCGGTATGCTCCACTCTTTCTCCTAAAAACTCCATCCGACGCCCAGTCCCCCCGTGAGAATCCAGAAACGGGTGGGGGCGCGCCCATCCAACTCGGACGGCGAAGAAAGGGGCCGCTTAAACACGCCAAAGGGGGGCACATAGCCCGCATGCGGCAAGCCGTCCCAGTGGGCGCGGATATAGTCGAGGTTCTCAAACGAAGTCAACGACCGCGTAACCGTAAAAAACGGCACCAGTTGCAACCGCTCCGTCATCGGAAACACCCACTGCAAGCGCATCCGCAAGGTGACAATGGAAGGGCGAAACACCCGCTCCATCCACACCGGATCCGAAGGCGGATATTGAAGCGACTGATAGCGGGCAAAGCGATAGCGATGATAGTATAACCCCACACCGAAGTTCAAATACCCTTTTTGCAGCTCAATATCGACGTCGGTGCGCGTGGAAAGCAGCAATTCCATCCCGATACCGGGATAGCCGAATGAGAGGGTGGAATAGAAAAAAGTGTCCGAAGACAGCGCCGTATCCCGCCCCTCATATCCCATGCTCACGTTGGTCGTGGTCAACCCCCAGCCTATTCCCACTTCGCGATCCCACCAGTATGACAGCAACAATTCCCCCTGCGAAGGCCATCCTTCTTCGGGCTCATGAATAATATTTTGATTTAAAAAGTCACCTCTGTTATATACCGACGAATAAGACAGCGCCCCCCCCAATATCAACTGCCAACGATCAAACTCTTGCCCCCAAACACCGAGCACATTCCAATATATCGCAAAGCCCAACACGCACACCCGCCCCCATCGACGGCCCATTACTACACCCATGCTGACTGCATTAAACACTCGGCTATGCCTCCCCGTGAAGACGCACTTTTTTAGCCATCAGCTGTTCCTCGTCCTCGGGATGCTCGGGGTCCGGCACACAACAATCCACCGGACACACCGCCGCACATTGCGGCTCTTCATGAAAACCAATGCACTCGGTGCACTTCAGCGGCACAATAAAATAGACCTCCTCCGACAGCGGCGGCTGAGGCGCATCGGCATCATACACCACACCCTCAATCGTAACCTGACCATGCAACCCCGTACCATCAGCCAAACGCCACTCCGCACCAGGCTCATAAATCGCCGTATTCGGACACTCCGGTTCGCACGCCCCGCAGTTAATACAATCTTCCGTAATTTTTAATGCCATGGGATTTTCTGCTTATTGATTCGTGCAGCGCGCAAAGATACAAGCGTCCAATAAATGGACATAGTTTTCCATCGGGCAACATCCACCGGCCGTCCAACAACCCTCGAAGAGGGTACCTTTGTGTCTTTGTAGCTCCATACTCAGAATAAGCCGGCCATGAACGACCTCATCAATTATGTAAAAAACAACAAGGTTGCCCCAAAGCGGTTAGAGGGTGAAATTAAAGATGAGCGCGGAGAGAAACTTCCCCGAAGACACGCTTACGTCCTCCTCCGACAATACGCCAAAGACTTTTTCTTAAAGGGCGCACAACCCCGAATGATCGCCTTGTCGGGACTCCGAGGCGTCGGGAAAACCACGCTCACATGGCAAACCGCCTATTACGTTTATCACCATCTCACCACCAAAATATTTTTCATCAGCGTCGATGACATTAACCGCCTGAATGCCACCCTCTACGACGTGATCGATGCGCTGGAAAAAGTCCTGGGATGCCCGCTGAATGAGCTGGATGAAAGGATCATGCTGATCATCGACGAAGTCCATGAAGCGGCCGAATGGCAAAAAGACCTCAAAATCCTTTACGAAAGAGGGAAAAAGGTCTTCGTCCTTGCTACGGGAAGCTCGGCCCTCCTCTTGCACAGCAGCCCCGACCTGGCTTCCCGCTGGACGTTGATGAAAATATTCCCATTCAGCTTTACGGAATTTATTCTGGCAAAATCATGGATGGAGCATCCGGGAAAAAACATCTTTCCCATAAAAGGATTAGGTAAAAGACTACGAAACACGCTATTCTATGCCCCCACTTATGAAGAAGCCAAAGAAGCCATCCTGTCCAGCCAGCGCCACATCCAGCAGTATTTTTCATCCATAAAAAATTTACTCTCTGAAAGCATCCCCGCCCTGATGGACGAATACATCAGTTACCACAACATCGCCCGCTTCCTGCCCATCGCCAACAAAACCCTCATTATCGACAGGGTCCTGGCGCTTTTCGAACGTATTCTCCTCAAAGACATTCCCCAATCCTGCCCCGCCGATGTGGGCATATACAACCGATTACTTTTCCGATTGGCCCTCAGCGACGAAATCAACTTCCAGACATTAGCCCGAGATTTCAGGATAAAAGAGGCGGAGGTCGAACAGCTTATCCTTACCCTCCATCAGGCGGAAATTCTGAACATCTTCCTGCCTCATG
>Ga0256832_1000400_pt1 | contig 27316 bp, 26 predicted proteins | sample 134614metaG_FD_190534 | JGI IMG/M metagenome (GOLD analysis project Ga0256832, IMG submission 190534) | Hydrothermal vent microbial communities from Lau Basin, Pacific Ocean - 134-614 | ecosystem: Environmental > Aquatic > Marine > Hydrothermal vents | place: Pacific Ocean: Lau Basin | collected...
TGTAGCCAGGCGACGCAAGCGTACCTTTAGGTTCAACAATTTCATCCAGAATATCCCTAAATGCCGCAGCAAGTGCATCCGGATCTGTTGCACTAAAATAGCCATCTTCCACCTTGCCGGTAGCCGGGTCATCATCAATAGTTTCAAGATGTTTTAAATAATTTTGTGCAGCTTCAGACAAGTTAGCGCCAAATCCGATGGTATAGGTTTTTATGGTCTGCATACCATCCAGATTACTATTATCATGATCAGCAATATAACGGGTCAACTCAGGTCCACATTTTCCAGCTGTAAAGCCATCCGGACTATCTTCACAGTCTGGCACTGCAGCAGCAAGCACACTAGTTCCAGTATTACCCTGTAAAAGCTGAGCAAAAGGCCCTCTACTCTTACCCCAATCTACTCCTTGTGTATTGGCTGCATTTTTATAATAGTATGTAGGCGACCCATCTGACATCAAAACAATATAATTTGACTGGCAGGAGCCTGTAATAGGACTAATATAATTTGGTGCCTCACTATAGTTTCTCTTATGATAATAAATATCATTTGTTATATTATCTCCTGAATATGTGCTTGGGTGAGCACCAACTCCATTTGTCCCATTTGGCGCATCCAGTCCATAGCGCATTTGTTCGCCTCGATAATACAAAGCCGCTTCATAGAGTGCTCCTACAAGAGGTGTACCTCCAACTGCTGTCCAGTCATTAACAACCCCAGACAGATAGCTACGAACAGTTTCATTTGGTCCTGGATAATAAGGCAAACCGTAGACATCACTCTGCGTTGGAATGACTTCCCGAGCCAACGCATTGATATCCGTTAATGGAAATGCAACACCATTAACACCATGAGTACGCCAACCTTCTTGTTTAGTGTACCACTCCCAATACCGACCATTATTTCCAGGTTTTCTATTTGATCTTGGACCAAAACGCATTAGACCCACATTGACATTATCAGGTGCTTCAGCCAATACAGATTCAACCGCATTTTGCAAAATCTCCAGGCGTGATGTACCACTATAATTTGGACTATCTGAATCATGCCCTTCTACATCCCAGTTCATACTGCCTGAATTATCCAGTACAAATAACAAATTTGGCTTGGAAACATTTACTGAATAGAAAACTTCTGTATCATCCGCATTTGTGGCTAAAACTGTTGCCATAACCGAGGTAGTTAAAAAAGTTTTAAGCACCCTGCTTATATTCATCGTGATAGTTTTCATCGTTTTTTCACCCGCACAAATTATTTTAATTTTTAATGGTATTGCTTCTATGTTTATTTATTTAAGTAACTGTTTTTAAATGGATTAGGCTTTTCCTTTCCGGCTCCTCTATTATGCCTGTCATCAGCACCCGTATTTCTTTTTTTAATTATTGCCTCAAAATCGTATAAATCACAGCGGGGGACACTTGGTCCCAGGCTAATAGCCTTGCCATTAAAGCCATTACATTCATAGCGAATATGTCTATCCGTTATTTTTAACTCGACACCCTGCTCTCCCGGCAATTGATACTCACCTGTGGTTTCGGAGAAACTTGCACCATTCGCTCCTGTCAAGGGTTTATACAGCTTCAGAACCGAAGTAATTTCTTTTAGTTTATTCTCTGCCCGCTGAAAAAGCAGGGATTGCTGTTGCTCATTTCCTGCCGCCAATATATCCAGAATAGAAATTTTGGTTGCAGATACACTGACAATAGTCATCAGGGTAAGAAAAATCAAAACTGTAATTAATGTCGCTCCTTGCTGTTTTGCAGAAGAACCATAATAACCACTGCTTACTTCTGGAATAGCCATTATAGAAGTGCTCCCTTATTGCGATTTTCAAGGTTAATTGTTGTTGTATAAACACGAAAAAGGCGACGTAAATCTTTTGTTGCAACACGTCTTCTTACATCCAGTAATGTATACCAGATTTTATCACTTGGCTCTTTCAGGATATCTTTTGAAGAGCGCATCAGCATGGCTACCTGAACACTGCTTACATAACCCCATTCATTACTGGCAGTGATGTCATTTGCCCGGCGATAAGATATCGTGCCATCTGCTTTTTTTATGCCATAAAGAAATTGCAGATATTCCATATTTTCAACTAAGGGTTGTGCGCCACCACGACTACCTTTGCAGTAAAGTGTGCGATTACTCGCCCTTAGCCAGAAGGTACTAAAAATCTTTGCTTCTGTAGGATCTTCCATGCCAGAATCGGGATCGGTACTGCACGAAACCACACGTGGGTTATCGCGCTTGGCACCACCACCAAGACAATCATAATAAACCAGCGCAGCCGGATTCACATTAGCTGTGCCAGGACAGGTAGCAACACCTGGCTTGCACGGGTTATCAGCCAAAGAAACCACCGTCATAACATCCGTTCTTCCTGAATCTCGCGTCCTTTGCCACCAGAGAGGCGTATATAAATCTCTACTAATACCCGCACCGCAGTTTTTGTTTGTCAAAACTCCATCTTCAGGGGTATAAAAAGCGGTTTCCAGGCGAACATTATTAATAGACGGGTAACCCGCATGAAGAATCGTTTGTCTTAAAATATTAATGGCAGCCCGGGCATTTGCATCCATTTCACTTAGCGCTGCTCTTGTCTTGTCAGCTTCTTTGGTACCAATAAAATTAGTCACTACTCCGGCAAGAATAAAAGTACCCAAAGTAATTGAAACAAGAAGCTCGACCAGGGACAAACCCTTTTGTGCATTTATTATTCGGGTATGACGAAACTTTTTCTCTTTGTTTTTATTATTCATAATATTTTTATCATTTATGGAATAATGGAAACAACCAGGTTCTTTGTTTGAAGCTCATTTTCAGTTGCTTGCTGCTGATGAGATTTACCCTCTTTCCAGCTCACTGAAATATGATGCAGTGCTTTTTTTGTATTACAGGCTACGTCACATGACACATTCAAAGTACCATCTGTGAGAAGATTAACGATTCCACCTTCTCTTTTGGTTCCTCGTTTCATGCCACACATGATTTCCTGCAAATCAAATTTTGCGACCTGCTCGGGAGTACAATAGGTTGTTCTTCGACATGCTGTAAGAGCATCAGAACAAGTTACTGATGAGGCATAAAAGCCACCTTTAGCACCTTTAGGGTTAGCTCTCATTCTATCCGCAAGCTCCATCGCATACATTGTTGCAATGGTTCTTGAGTGAGCACCCGCAGTACCTTTTAATGACACAATTTGCAGACCACCAAGACCCAGTAGTCCAATCGACATAACCAGAAGACTTATAAGAACTTCAAGCAAAGAAAAACCCGACTGACGGGAATCGTTTGAAATTTGAAAATAAGACACTTTTGTTTCCAGGTAATTATTTTAATTATTGGGGATATTATACTAAGCAATACTAATATTTTGAATGGAGAATAATAATATTAAGCCGTGTAACTATGTTAAGAATACTACCAATTTTCAGTAAAACATCAACTTTTATCGGTAACAAACCGATAAAAGGCAGAGTAAAGAAAGCAAACTGGAAAGATTAGAGCACAGCTTCTTAGAGCCTGTCTGGGAATATGAATCGAGCGAGGGAAGCTGATTTGAGCGAGATTTTTTATCAATTTGAGGCAAATAGTCATTCTATTTAACGAAAATTGAGGAAAATGCAGCCAAATTCAGCTTTTCCGCAGTAGGCTCACCATTCCTAGACAGATTCTTATTTACAAGGGATTAATTTAATGGCACATTTCTTCCGTGACGCCCATCAACCAGCATTTCGCCCTCTTTTTCTACCGCTTCAGTATCCATGACAACTTGATATAATCCCTTTATAAGCATTGCCATTTTTTTATAATCCATGCGGTCTACTATATCTTCAATCTGTATTTTTTGTTTGCGGTATTTTGCCGTATCCGTCACTAAAATAGCGGGAAAACCCAGACGCTGATAATTCAAATGATCCTGGGAACTGGTCAAATTAAAATTCTCGGGTACATTAAACGAATAAACAGGCAATGGTGAGGCGCTAATAAAGCTTTTCTTCAAGGCTCTGACTTTATCAAAATCCTTCAAACGTGCAATCAAACCAATGTAATCGCCTTTATCGGGGTAAATAAAATTCAAGAATTTATAAGGATATTTCTGACTTTGATCTTTTTCATTAAAACTTCCAACACCATCCAGAGACAGCATCAGGCGCACTTTTTTCTTTGCCTTTAATAATGATTTGGCATGATTATAGCTACCCATATTTTCACGAATAGCGGCTTTCCCCTGGGACAGTGGATAAGCAACCAGTATAACTTTTATGGGTAATTTACTTTCTGATTTAGACAATTGGTGAGCCAGTTCAATCAGGGTAGCAATACCACTGGCATTACCATCGACATCAAGAGAGTCATTTTCAGCATCATAATGTGCGCCAATAACAAAGACTTCTTTCGTATCAGGACCCAGCTCCAGTTCAACATTGCTAAACCGTCCACCAAGCGTTGTATATGCCTGATACTTTGCATCACCAAAACGCTTGAGCTGATCGTATATATAGTGAGCAGTGATATTCAGATTGCCGTATTCAATGGTGCGAGGTGAAAAATCATGGATAAGAGTAGAAACATACGATTTTAGAACGACTTCACTGATATCCGTAGATGTCTGCTTGTCATGCGACCAGGTAAAAGTTGGCACTGTAAATGCAAACCAGAGAATAAATACGACCCCGGTTAGCACCAAAAGCCAGTCAACCACTTTGTGTATGAGATTTTTTACAAATAGCTCAAACATAGAAATTGCTCATCCGTAAGCAAACTGCACTTAATATTCACAAACAAAATATCTCCAGAAGCTTATCTGGAAACCAGTTTTTTCAAAATTTCGTCAATATTATAGTGGCTTATAGAAAAACACTATATATCGTGGTCAAATTTTTGAAAAGTTAGCCCCCAAAGCCTGACCGTGATGAATAATAATGCAGAAATTAATAAAGTTATTGAACTCTCTCACACCAGCCAGCCCATTAAAATCGAATACATACCAATGGGTTATTCTTGCTGATAAGGTGACATTATTCTGAGGAAGCATACCTTCTCCACTATTCCCGGAGAAGCCCCCTACCAACTTCAGATAATATATAATATATTGAGCAAAAAAAAGCCAGCATATTTGCTGGCTTTTACAGGGCGTCAACTTTCTACTTTACAAACTATTAATTCTGGCATTCAAACGGCTTTTATGGCGCGCAGCTTTATTCTTGTGAATGATTCCTTTAGATACGCTTGAATCAAGGGCTGGTACTGCCAGCTTGTAAGCCGCCACAGCAGCCTCTTTATCGCCATTTTCTATTGCGTAAACAACCGCTTTTACCTTGGTACGCATCCCTGAGCGAATATGTTTGTTATGCATACGCCTGCTTTCTGACTGACGTGCACGCTTCTTGGCTGATTTAATATTAGGCAAAACTGTTCTCCACTATATCAATTAACCCAATATGGGCTCTAAAAAACAAGGGGCGCATTATGCCGACATTTTATCAGAACATCAACACCCTTTTATATTTTATTTTATCTGATACTTACAGGAGCTGAGGAATAGCGCTTTTCACTCTCGATATTTAATCTCCTGAAGAGTTGCTGGTCATGGTCTTCATCAGGATTATCCGTAGTCAGCAACCTGTCACCATAGAACATAGAATTGGCACCTGCAAAAAAACACAAAGCCTGCATTTCATCATTCATTTCAGCCCGACCTGCTGACAGCCTGACGTAAGATTTAGGCATAATAATTCTGGCTACCGCAACCGTTCTGATAAACTCGAAAGAATCCAGTTTGTCAATACCATCCAGCGGTGTTCCCTTAATCTGTACCAGATCATTGATAGGCACCGAAGCAGGGTGTTCTGGCAAATTTGCCAGTTGTTGAAGCAAGCTTGCCCTGTCCCTGCGTGTTTCACCCATACCAAGAATCCCGCCTGAACAAACATTAATCCCCGCCTTGCGAACATTCTCCAGGGTATCAAGCCGATCCTGATAGGTACGGGTAGATATTACTTCACCATAGAACTCCGGCGATGTATCCAGATTATGATTATAATAATCCAGACCCGAGTCTTTAAGTTTTTTCGCCTGCTCCTCTTCCAGCATTCCCAGGGTTACGCAGGTTTCCATATCCAGCGCCTTTACCGCTGCAATCATATTGATCACATGATCCAGACTTTTATCGGTTGGATTACGCCATGCAGCCCCCATGCAAAAACGGGTTGCACCATTTTCCTTTGCCTGTTTGGCTGCCGAGACAACTTCTTCAATTGGCAACAGCCTTTCACGCTCTAATCCGGTATCATTTCTTGAACTTTGCGAACAATAGGAGCAATCTTCAGGACATGCCCCCGTCTTGATACTTAACAAGGTACTCACCTGAACCTTATTCTGGTCAAAATTCTTGCGATGTATACTGTGGGCTTGATAAATCAAGTCATTAAAGGGCAAATCAAATAATGCCTCAATCTCGCCCAGCTCCCAGTTATTCCGTAACTCACTCATTTATGCTGATCCTTTATTTCTACATCATGCCATTCTTCCTTGTTTATCTTTATGATTTCCATTACAGACAATGGAATCAAAATCAGGGCGCAGATACCCCATAGCAGCCACCAGTAACGATAGAAAAAATCACCAGGAGCAAAAGTCAGAATGGGAACAAGAGCACCCGCAAGCCCGTAATAGTAATACGCCGCTTTTTGAGTGTAATAGCCAACCCTGGGATTAGGGTGATGCCTGTATAATGCATAAACAAACATTGAGGCGCCAAACCAGAATATAAAAAATGGGAACGGAACTAAAATCGAAACAATATTCCCATAATTAAATAACTTGGCATTTCTTTTGGCTTGCGCTGCTGTAACTATTTTCTTATCTTCAACTGGCATTATTCTATATACTGGTCATTAATTAAGGTAGCGAGTTTTATGTTTTTTAGGCTATCTGTCAATGAAACTTATCAATACTGAGTATTACCAATGCATCCCACTACGATTCCCAATAAAGAAAGCGTAAGACGCATCAGTGTCTTGCATCATGCCAGTTATTGTTATTTACTCGTTATTCCTGATGATCCCCAGGTTTATATCCATGCAAATATTGATGAAAAATACCTGGACGATTACAGGCAGGAACTCGCAGACTGGTGCGGAATGAAATTTCAAGTGCAAAATGAATCAGGCGATAAAGAAATCATCAAAAACATAAAACAAAATGGTGAAAAAATACTTCCTATCCGGATTGAATAAGCAGTGTTCAGGTATTTCACATACTCAATGCAGACTACACGCCCTGCCCTCTGCCTTCTATCCTTTGCTACCCATCCCCCCCTTTTTTATATATTTTTTGCGTAGTGTTAAGGAACGAACACAGGCACAATGCTTAAATAATGTGCCACCTGACCCCGTATTCCGCAAGGCTACATACGGGCTACAAACTGCATTTTGCACACTCAACGCAGGCTACATGCTCTGTTTCTGTCCTCTGTCCTCTGTCTTCTGACTCACCCATCCCCCCTGTTTTTTATATATTTTTGCGTAGTGCTAAGGAACGAAACACAGGGACAGTGGTTAGCAATGCGCCATTGCACCCAAAACTTTAGCCTGTTGTTTTGATATGACTCATGTCGTCACTTGATTACTTATGTAATAATCAAAAACCTGTCTGAAAATAGTGAGGTTAGGTATGGCTTTTTTATTAAAACGGTTTTTTGCCTTGCATGTAAGCGTAGCTTATCTGGGGATGTTAACAGGCTTGGGTATGCTGGCTTTTAGTGCTGCCTTCTTCAATCTTCTTATCTATGGCTCTGAGTTACCCGTTTATTTGCATTGGTCGATTACTTATATTTTGTTTGTTATTGGTCCGGGTGCGCTGATCCTGAGCCTTATTTTCTATCTTAAAATAAAATCCAAAACCAGTTCTGGCAACTATTCACATTAACTTATAAGTCACTGTGCTGAAGTTCCTGTTTTTGTTAATGCTGCCATTTTTTACGAATGCTGCATTTGCTTTTCCTCCATTACAGTTATATATCGAACTAACACCCGCAGGTGGCACGCTAAAGCCACCTCCCGGTAAATATTCCGGTCCGGTTATTATCAAAAAAAACATCACCATCGACGGCGCAGGAAAAGTCGAGATTGATGGCAATGGCAAGGGTACAGTGATAACAGTCAAGGCTGACAAGACAGTTATCAAAGGGTTACATATCACGCATTCAGGAACATCACATGATGCGGTAGACGCAGGCATCAGTATTGAAGCCGATAATTGTATCGTAGAAAACAACAAGCTGGATCATGTTCTGTTTGGTATCCAGCTAAAACAGGCAAATGGCAACCAGCTTAAAAATAATACGATTACCTCATTGAATCGGGATATCTCCATTCGTGGTGACGGCATTCGCATGTGGTACAGCAATAATAATATTATTGAAAACAACAAACTGGATGGCGTTAGAGATTTTGCTTCAAACAATTCAAGTGATAATCATATTCTGGGAAATACAATCAAAAACAGCCGCGTGGGAATGGAGTATATCTATTCTCACAGAAATGAAGTGGCGCACAATACAATCACCGACAATGTTACCGGAATTGTGCTGATTTATTCCAACAAGTTAAAAATCCACGACAATCTGATTTCACATATGCGCAAACTGGTCGGCGCCGGTCTTTCTTTTAAGGAAAGTGCTGAAGTCATTGTTGCGAATAATAAGATTGCACATTGCGCCATCGGCTTGCAGGCAAATTCACCACTTGACCCACAAAACCGCATGATTGCAGAAGGCAATTTATTTACCTACAACGTACTCGGTCTCTATTTTTATGGCGAAAAAGGTGGACATATTATTCGCAACAACCGCTTTAGCAATAATTTTACAGACGTGTTAGGCAGTGCTTCAATGACCGTAAGAGATAATATCTGGTCAGGCAATACCTGGGATAACTATCAGGGCTTTGATCACGATCAGGATGGCATTGGAGATCAACCGCATAATGTTTATCTCTATTCGGAAAGAATCTGGGCAAATAATCCCAAACTAAAGTTTTTTCGGGGATCTCCCATGATGGAAATGCTGGATATTTCTCTCAGGCTAGCCCCGTTAAACAAACCGGTTCTACAATATAGTGACCCTAAACCCAAAATGAGGAGCAGAAAATCTGTTCTGGAAGATTGAGTAAAAGAAAATGTGTCATGCTGGCACACCTCGGTAGCAACAATGAGCATTGTTTTTTGGCATAAACGAACTAATTTACAGAAACCATGTCATACAAGCAACCGGGTAACATTGAAAAAAGAATGAAATAGAACTATGTTTATCCTGGTGTTCCAGGAGCCCGTCCGGGAACAGACTGATAAAATATTAATAAAGTATGGAGCTTGCAATGAAAGGAATAACAAACAAATTAACTTTAACAATAGCGCTGGTTGCGCTTTTTGGACTTGCTTCCTGTACCCAGGTTGATACAGGAACCGGCGGTTATGGAAGTGGCTCGGGAGGAAGCTCTGGTGGTGGTTCCGGTAGCTCTGGCGGTGGCACAGGTGGAAGTTCTGGTGACGGCTCTGGTGGCTCCGGCGGTGGTTCGGGAGGAGCTTCTGGCGGCGGCTCGGGTGGCTACAGCGGCGGTGGCTCAGGCGGTGGCTCCGGAAGTAGCTCGGGTGGCGGCTCCGGGGGTGTTACACAGAGTTATGTGGTGCAGTTACTTGCAACCAAAAGCGCCTCAAAAGCAGCAAGTGTAAAAAACACTTTTGTCCGTGAAGGCTATAGAAATACCACTGTCAATACAATCAACCGGGGCGGTCAGGTATTGCATCGCGTACAAATCGGGCCTTTTGGCACCCAGGCAGATGGACAACGGGTACTAAACCAGATGAAGCGCCGCTACCACAAAAATCCATATGTAAACAGCGCAGTAGTTAAAACAATCTACGGTAGATAACAACATCGGGGCAAATCGGGGCTGAGGATTCAGAATTTACTTCGATTTACTTCTGCCCCCGGTGAATCCCAGGTTTTGCTGGTGATGCCCAGGCTAATCCAGCAAACTACAAACTACCAAGAACCTTACAACCAACCAAGGAATTTCACAATGAAAACAATAAGCAATCAATTCAAGCTATTATTTGTCCTGTTAACTTTTTTGGGGCTGGTATCCTGTACCAATATCCCGCCTGTTGATGAAAACCCAACGGAAAAAGGGTTTGTTGTGCAATTAATCGCAACGAGCAACCTGTCAAAAGCAAATGAGATTAAAAATACCTTTTTGAAAGAAGGTTATAAAAATACCAAGGTCAATAGCATAAGCAAAAATGGCAAAAAAATTCACCGCGTACAAATAGGTCCTTATGGAAAGAAAGCAGATGGCGAACGTGTCTTAATGCAAATGAGAAAACGCTATCTAAAAAATCCGTATGTGAAAAACGCCGTTGTTAAAACGATTTATGGAAAATAAGCAGCGGTCATTCTCAGACAGATTCCCAGGAGCCTGTCTGAGAACTCAAAATTAACTGCAAATCCCTATATTAATCAGTAAGGCTTAGAAATTGTCATCTAGCTCTGCTTTTTTGCCACGTCCTCTGCTGGGTAGTATTTTTAGCATTTTGGCAATAGCTTGTGAGGAAGACTCAATTTGCTCAGGGTCATCAACCATTAAAGGCAAGCCAACAATATAAGCTGCCTCAAAGACACTCCCGATAGCAACATTAGCCTGCCCCTTTTCAATGGCGCTAATTGTTGGACGGGAGACACCAATGCGTTCTCCCAGCTCTTTTTGGGATATTTTCTTTTCCAGCCGGGCAAGCTTGATCAGTTCACCCATGATTTTAATACGCTTCTGGGTTAGAGAGGATGTAATAATGGATTTCATTTAATGCAAACAATATTTTACGTTAATGCTCTTTAGGTAAAATATATTTTACCTAATATTAACATTAATGCAATGCACTAATGCGCTAACACATAATAAAAATTTCACTTAATACTGCAAATCCATCCAGATACATTGATACAAGTAAAAATGAGTTTATTCAAGAGCAAGCAGAAGCAGCATAATCCCAATTCCGATAATGAGCGTGATTATTTGCAAAAGTGACTCTTTTGTAGACTTCTGTTTATGCATTTCGGGTATCAGATCACTCATTGCAATATAAATAAAGCCACCTGCCGCGATGGGTGGAAGCCATACAGTGAGGCTCTCACTGGCGTTACCTGCAAATAGCACCATAAGCGTGCCAAAAACTGCCGTAAGTGCAGAAAGAAAATTCACCCACAAGGCTCGTGTCTTGGTATAGCCAGCGTGCAATAGTACACCAAAGTCACTAATTTCCTGTGGTATTTCGTGAAGGATGATTGCAATGGTTGAGGCAATACCTGCTTCGATACTGACCAGGTACGCTGCACCAATTACAATCCCGTCAATGAAATTATGTGCGCCATCGGCAATCAGGATCATGCGTCCAACGGGGTAGATATGCCCTTCTTTGGTATTTTCACAGGCATCACCGTGGTGATGATGCCAATGCAGGAATTTTTCGAGTATAAAAAACAGCACAATACCAGCAATAATTTCCATGGAAACTATTGTGCTGTTTGTTATTTTTTCAAAAGATTCAGGTATGAGGTGGATAAATGCGCCACCCAGCAAGGCTCCTACTGCCAGACTAACCAGAAGAAACAGATATTTTCGTAATAGTTTTTCATTGATCGACAAGACAAAAATGCCAACCAGGGAAACAAGGCTAACAATGATGACACTGGCTAGTGAATAAATATAGACTTGATTCATTTGTGATTCCAGGCAGTAAAATTTTATTATAATGGGCTATGCGGTCAAAGCAATAACGAAGAAGATCAGAAAACAGGGGCTAATTGTTAGATTAATTTTGAGCGGGTACTTAATAAGTAGCTGAGCATAGTAAATCTTATACTCTTCACGGTCAAAAATCCCTCATTAGAGACACATCTTGTTTTGCGAATAGCCGCGTTGCAAATACTTGTGGAACTCTTAAGCGCAAAGAGTATAGCAAAAATTTTGTTTCTTATTTTTTGATATTCAAGGCAGAAGGAGCATCGTTGTTCAGTGCCAGGGCATATCAGAAGGTGGGAAAACGAGGCGTGTTCCGGTAAACAGTGAACGCATTGAAGCATCTGCCGCATAGCGGTAACTGGCGCGCTGTAGAACCCGCGAGGAGTGCATACTACTCCCGCGAATCACCTGTTTGTCACCTGCAAAATCTGACTGCGCTTCTCTGTTTTGTGGTTGAATATAGCCAGTATAGGGATGAAATTCATTGCTGCACCATTCACGAACCTGCTGATTACGCCTGATATTATTGGTGCGCGTACAGGATTCCCACTGGTATTCATGTTGTACTACAGCACCCATCAATTCCTTGTCTTCTTCGGTTGCCTGTGCAGATACCCAGTTGGCATAGGCATTGGCTTCATATTGCGAAATACCACAAACAGCATCCTCAGGAATCAAGTCGCTACTGCCATTAAGCCCAATAGTGAACCAGCGACGCATAATATCCTGCTTCCAGTAGGCAGGATGAGTGACCCTGGTTTGTTGTAACCACTGCCAGCCCTCATCACTCCAGAGAGCTTGATTTGCATAGCCATCCGCCTGCATAAAGGCAAGCCATTCTGCATTACTCACCGGATTTTTATGAATGCGGTAACTACTCAGCTCAACAACCTGGGCGGGCAATTCATTGTCCATTGCCTGCGGATTCTTTTTTGCACCAATACGATAATGACCACCGTGCATTTCAACAAATTCTCTTGAAGGAGCACTCGGCTTTAATTCTTTTATCACCTGGTAAGGAACCATTTGCTGCATTGCGCGTTGATTTAGTTGGGCAATAAGCTGCTCGTAGCGCAGCGCATACTCCTGCAAGATGCGTAACGGAATATGTTCATTTTTAAGCAGGGGATGATCTGGTAACTGACCAGGATTGGCGAGAAGAATCAGGTTGTTTTCCTGCAATTCAAGTGCCCAGTTAAGCAAATGTTCCTGTGGTGGCAGTTGTTTTATTAATTTTTGGTTGACTTTGACACCCTTTGCAAACAGGTGCTCAACCCGTTTGCTCAGATCATTATCTCCCTGCAATATTTCGCGCAACCAGTAGATTTCTGTGTAAACCGCACGCCCCAAAAGCCAGGCAAGCGGAGGAATATCCGAGTGAAAGGATGTGTAGCAGTCTTTTTCAGGTGTTGATTGAATCAATTCAACCATCATGCCTTGCAAGCCATTTAACTGACCGAGGATTTCATGTCGCTTCATATAATCAGGGAAATTTAAGTTGTGAGATAAGAAGCGGCATTTTACTGATACCTGATATTTTCACAATGTCTATTTTGGTAACACAGGATTTTCATTAAGACGTTTCAGCCTGGCTAAAAGCTTTTCATTTTCACGCAATTCTGCATTCAGTTTATCAATTGAAATAATATGAAACTTATGCGGCTGATCAACATGATTCGAAGGTGTGCAATCCAGCTCCAGAGAATTTTTATTGAGTTTCTCCCAAAAACAATGCCATTTGGCATCTTCAGGCTTGCTACTATTAAATTCTACCCTGCCATCAAAAGCGACAATCATCTTTGATATACCCAGTTCATTATCAGTATTCGCCATCCACACACCTGTACCAGGATGAGGAGAACAGGCAGTCATCAAAGAAAGAGCAAAGTAAAAGACAAAAACCGCAGCAAGGTATTTAATAGTTTTCATAAGTTACATTTCAGTTACTATGGAATTGAAAATGATATGAGAAGAGAATATGAAAAGAAACCTGGAAAACAAGTTACTGAGTGATAACAAGAATGGCGTCCCCACGGGGACTCGAACCCCGGTTACCGCCGTGAAAGGGCGGTGTCCTAGGCCACTAGACGATGGGGACCATAGGATCATTCTAATTTAAGTGCTGTCTTATGCATTATAAAATAGTGACACTATTTAACAACAGGTAGCAGAAAAACAGACTAAAGCGTAAAATGGCGTCCCCACGGGGACTCGAACCCCGGTTACCGCCGTGAAAGGGCGGTGTCCTAACCGCTAGACGATGGGGACACTGATATAAACGCTGATTTTACGCGCTGCTACTATATAGTTATTGGCATTATATAAAGCACGCAAACTATAAAAGCACTTTAAACTACTTTTAGATTCCAAAAAAGCCTGTTTGCGACTGCTTACAAGTTTTCATTAGAATCTTTTAACGAACGCTGCTCATTTAAAGCAGTATCGTCATTTGGCGAAAGTAAAACTGATGTAGCCAAGCCAGTAAACATCAACATAAAACCGGTTGGTACAGCAATTAAAAATCTAATCGCCCAGTCATCAATATCTTCAAACATTAGCCAAAAGCCGGCAACCAAACCAACCAATGCCATGATTAATCCAATGATAAACAGTATTTGACCAAATAGAGCTGCATTTTTCATATTAACATCAAATTAACAAACTCTGCTGTTCCATATTCTGTTTACCATGGCAAACAATTTATGGTGGAGCTAGGCGGGATCGAACCGCCGACCTCTGCAATGCCATTGCAGCGCTCTCCCAGCTGAGCTATAGCCCCACTGCCAAAAGAACGCGAATTGTGAGGCAAACAGACTAAGCTGTCAAGCATATTTCTGTGATTATTTTAGTCTTTCTTAAATCTGTATTTCATGATTAAGCTCATGATTAACTACGATCTGGCATATTCGCTTTAAACGCGATTTTTTGCCATTTTTGCGGACCACTTTGATGCACTGATTCACCTTTTGAATCAACTGCCACCGTTACCGGCATGTCTTTAACGGTAAATTCATAAATTGCTTCCATCCCCATCTCTTCAAACGCCAGAACTTTTGCATCAGTAATCGCTTTTGATACCAGATAGGCGGCGCCACCCACTGCCATTAAATAAACACTCTTATATTTTTTTATGGCGTCAATTGCAGACTTTCCCCGCTCTGCCTTGCCAATCATACCAAGCAAGCCTGTCTGCGCCAGAATTTGCTCGGTAAATTTATCCATTCGTGTCGATGTTGTTGGGCCTGCTGGTCCCACCACTTCATCTCCCACAGGATCAACTGGTCCAACATAGTAAATAAAACGCCCTTTAAGATTAACAGGCAGGTCTTCACCCGCATCGAGCATAGCAGTGATGCGTTTATGCGCGGCATCACGTCCTGTCAGAATCTTTCCTGAAAGAAGCAATACTTCACCAGGTTTCCAGTTTTGAATATCATCGCGTGTAATCGCATCCAGATTTACCCGTTTTGCCTGTGCACCTGCATCATAGGCAATATCTGGCCAGATACTTAAATCAGGTGGCGTGAGTAGTGCTTCTCCGCTTCCATCCAGGGTAAAATGAGCATGCCGGGTTGCCGCGCAGTTTGGAATCATACACACAGGCAAAGAAGCCGCATGGGTTGGGTAATCCAGTATTTTTACATCCAGTACCGTAGTCAAACCACCCAGCCCCTGAGCACCAATGCCAAGACTGTTAACTTCATCCATAATCTGCAAACGCAGTTCCTCAAGCCGATTTTGTGCACCACGTTCACGCAATTTATGAATATCAATTTCCTGCATCAAGGACTGCTTTGCCAGTAACGCTGCTTTTTCAGCCGTACCACCGACACCAATTCCCAGCACACCCGGGGGACACCAGCCCGCACCCATTGTCGGCACAGTCTTAACTACCCAATCCACCAGTGAGTCACTGGGATTAAGCATCACCATTTTTGCCTTGTTTTCTGACCCACCTCCTTTTGCGGCGAGTTGCACTTCAATATGATCACCTGGCACTATCTGGGTGTGAATAACTGCTGGCGTATTATCGCGCGTGTTTGTTCTGGTACCCAGAGGATCAGACATGACCGAAGCCCGCAAAACATTTTCAGGATAAGAATAAGCCTGGCGCACGCCCTCATTCACCATATCCTCAACAGACATCGTGGCATCCTGCCATTGCACATTCATACCAATTTTCAGGAAAACCACCACAATGCCGGTATCCTGACACAAGGGTCGATGCCCTTCTGCACTCATACGAGAATTAACCAGAATTTGAGTGATGGCATCTTTGGCAGCAGGAGATTCTTCCCGTTCCCATGCTGCAGTCATGGCACGAATAAAGTCTTCACCATGGTAATAAGAGATAAATTGAAGTGCCTTGGCAATACTATTGATCAAGTCTGCCTGTTTAACAGGATTCATAGTCTTTCCGCCTGTATTTATTCGATTGATTAAACTGGAAAATTAGAGTGAACTTTTTATACTAATACAGCTCATAATATCAGCAATTAGGGACGGCGCAAACGAAACCCACCATTCTTACCTTGCCTTTAAGTACCTGAGCAAAATTAATCTAACAAAAATTTTGTTTCTTATTTTTTGATATTCAAGGCTTCTGCGTAATAATTGATTGGTTTCAAGCCCTCTACGCTATTCATATTCATTTAAAAAATAAATACAAATGAATAATATTTAAACAATTGACATGTATTTTGTCTCATATTAGGATGTCGACAAATCGGGGAAGAGTCTGTTAAGACTCGTCATATTACTAAAAAATAATCTAACATATAAAAGTTTCACTGACATGGGGATAGAGTCAGTGGATTGTTTTGATAATATTAGTATTATTCAAGAATAAATAATAACCATGGAAACCAGCATTCAGGGTAGTAATCGAATAAAGAAATATTCTTTGTTAATCGGGCTAAGTGTGATCATTTCCATAATGATCTCTTCTTTCATTTATTCATCAACACAAATACAAAGCAATAAAGAAGCATTGGAAGAATTACTCAGGGCGAGATCTGATGGCGAACAGGCACTTAACGGAAAATCAGTCGAAATTTTGAAGCGATCCCAGCTCCTCGTTGAAGAGTTGGGTCAATTTCTGACTGAAAACAATCAAAATAACCCTGCACTTAGTTACACACTATTAAAGATTGATCATAACGATAATAGTCTCAACAGAAATATAACAAACAGGCTGCTTCATCGCATTATTCCCGCTCTGGATCATAATCTTGCACTCATTGAAACCATGAACGATGAACAGTTTTGGGAATCTCAGGAAGCAGCGGGAAAAGCGTTTAATAATTTTGACGAAACTATTTTCAATATTCAAATATTAAAAATTGTGACTGTTATGGTTACCCTTATTCTGACTTTCTTTATTCTAAAGAATCAGAAGATGGCTAACCGTAAACTGGCTTATCAGGCAAATACCGATATGCTGACACTGCTTCCAAATCGTAGCAGGCAAATAAAGAATATACAGAATCAAATCAAGAGCAAGCCAGAGAGCTTTTTTGCGGTAGTGTTTATAGATATTGATTATTTTAAAATTATCAATGACAACTATGGACATGATGTTGGTGACATTATCCTCAACAAGTTTGCAGCTCAAATTAAAGCACACTTGAACGAGGGAGATATTCTCTCCCGTTTTGGTGGCGATGAGTTTGTATTATTGCTACGCAGCATGAAATCAAAAAAACAAACCAAAAAATTTATAAAAAAGCTTTCCTCGGCTTTAGATACTTCCTTTTTGATTGATAACACTGAAATATTTATCACGGCAAGTATTGGCGTCAGTTTTTATACACCAAACTGCCCGGATGACAAGTGCAATAATCCCAAAATATTACTCAAACATGCTGATATTGCCATGTATTCTGCGAAACAAATCGGTCGTAACAGTTTTCGCTTTTTCTCACAAGAAACAAAAGACCGCATTGAAACTGAGCACAATATTTGCCATGCCTTGCATACCATTTTAAGAAATAAAGATGAACAAAACGAGCTATACCTGAAATATCAGCCATTGTTAAATATAAGAGAAGAAGAGGTAACCGAGTGTGAAGCCCTGATACGCTGGAAAACGATTGAAGGAGAAATATCTCCTGATGAATTTATTCCTCTTGCAGAAAAAAACAATCTCATAGAGAAAGTGAATTTATTTGTTATAAATCAAGCCTGCCTGCAACAATACAAATGGCAACAGAGCAAGCAAAAACCCATGCGGATTAATATCAACCTGTCAGGAAATAAACTTGTGTTCAGCAATTTAATTGCTCGACTAAAGCATAACCTGCACAAATACAAGCTTGAACCCTCACTTTTTGGAATTGAGCTAACCGAAAGAACTATTAGCGAAATCTCCAAAGATACTCTCCATGATCTTGAACTGTTAAGAAAAAATGGCATGAAAATATCTATTGATGACTTTGGTACCGGCTATTCATCTCTAAGCGAACTAAAGAACCTGCCTGTTACCACTTTAAAAATAGATAAAGCCTTTATCAAGGGATTACCTTACGACAAAAAGGATCATGCTCTTGTCAAAACAATCATTGATTTAGGTCATTCGTTAAACCTGGATATTGTTGCAGAAGGTGTTGAGAATATCGAACAGCATCTTTTTTTGAAAAAACACTCATGTAATGTCGGACAAGGATATTTCTATCAGAAACCTTTACATGGCGACGGCATGGAAAACATACAAATGCATCCTGCCATCGCATAGTAATTACTGGCAATACACTTTTTTTATAACCATATTACCCTGATGACGCTTCCAGTAAGAGCTTTTTGGATTATGGCGTCTAAAGTTTAGTACGGCGTGCCTGCCCTTATGAGAAGTTTTGGAAATGAGGATAGACTTTTTATAACCTTTTGAGCGGCAAAAATTATTGGCAATAATCTCCAGCCTACTTGTATCACATCGTTCTGGATCAGATTTTTTCCAGCCAGCACCCAGCACACAGGCATCTATACGCAAGCCGCCCACCTTGGGTTGTTTATACTTGCCTACTTTAATAGTAGTTGTACATTTTGGTTGATTATTTCTGAATGAAATTCTTTGAGCCGCGCTCCCACGCTGGTTTCTTCCCCTTGTACGGTTACATTTTAGATTTGTGGTATTCACAAGTGACTTCACTCCAGCTCTCTTGAATGATGTATCTATAACATCGGCAGAGACAGGGAACGCCATATAAAGCATTGAAATAAAAGCAATAATATACAGTATTATTCTGTAGGTTTTCATAATTACCTCCTTGTAATTATGTGGGTTAACCTTTTAGAAGTTGACTAGGAGCCTGTCTGAGAACTAGCCCTATAAAAATACAGCTACTATATATAGTAATTTTTAACTAGGTAACCACTACTATATTGATTGAAATTTTTAAAAACTTAGTTCTCTGACTGACTCCTGGAAATATAAGTCATTGTGAAGAAAATCTGGTCAAATCCAGCTTTTTCACAGTAAGCTCACTATCCCCTGACAAATTCTTAGATAATAACTACCATAAAATGTTCAATTTTATTTGAGGATCGCATTTAAGGGACAGCACAAACAATAATTTTTATTACATTCTCCCCCTTTTTTTTCTTCCAGTAAGTATTTTTAGGTTTTCTTTTATTATAAGTCAGGACTGCATGCCTTCCCTTGTGGGATACCTTTATAATCTTTTTAGAGGCAAGTCTAAAACCTTTTGATTTACAAAATTTAGCTGCAATCAGCAAACGCCGTTTCATGTCACACCGCTGTGTATCAGTCTTTTTCCAGCCAGCCCCATAGACACAGGCATCTATACGCAAGCCCCCAATACGCGGATCTACAAAGGCTTTGGTTTTACCTCCCGTGGTACATTTTCGTACTCTGCCATAGCTGGTTTTAACTAACTTTGCCTGTTGGCTTTTATTTCTTCCTTTGGCAGTGCCGACACAATCACTTTTTATAATTCTGGAGTTAAACACCACTTTAGTATAATCAATTGCATAAACGGGATACGAGAAAATAAATACTAATATAACTATCAAAAAATGAGGTTTTAACAAAAGATTCATAATTACCTCCTTGTAATTATGGCTTGTTCCACTTTTATTATAGTCTTCTTAAAGTAAAGTGGTATTCAATACTTCATATAGCACTTATTTACAACATTTATATTAGAATTATTAATCTCGCAATTACTACAAATAATATCTGTCCGGGCTAAATCCTCATGGCTCACTATTCCCATACAGATTCAAGGCAAAGCAGCTCCAGATTAGGTAAAATTACAGATGAAAAATTTGTGCTCTTAGGCTACCCTCATATATGTGAAATCAAAGGGCAAAAGTCTGCTGGCAGACTTTGAAGCAACATCAATCAATTTAGAAAATCCTGGAGGATGGAATTTATGGATAGACGAGATCTACTAAAAAGCGCTGTTGCAGGCGCAACCACAGTTGCAGCTGCAACTGTAGCCGCACCCGCAATCGCAGCCAAAAAAGACAAAAAGATGAAAATCAATATGGTTTCCACCTGGCCTCGTGATTTCCCGGGTCTGGGAACTGGCGCACAGCGTTTTGCCAAGCGCGTCACCGAAATGAGTGGCGGACGCATGGAAGTCAAATACTATGCTGCTGGAGAACGGGTAAAAGCCTTTGATTCTTTTGATGAAGTTGCATCCGGAAACTCACAAATGTACCACAGCGCCGAGTATTACTGGAAAGGCAAGCATCCAGGATACGCCTACTTCACATCCGTACCCTTTGGACTCACCTATACCGAAATGAACGCATGGATTCGTTTTGGTGGCGGACAGGAGCTGTGGGACAAACTCGCTGGCAGCTATGGTCTGAAAGGACTTATGTGTGGAAACACCGGCGTTCAGATGGGTGGCTGGTTCCGCAAGGAAATAAACAGCGCGGATGACTTTAAAGGACTTAAAATGCGTATTCCGGGTCTTGGTGGCGATGTGCTTTCCAAACTTGGCGCGTCCCCTGTAACACTGCCTGGTGGTCAGATTTATGAGAATCTCGTTTCAGGTTCGCTGGATGCAACCGAGTGGGTTGGTCCCTGGAATGACAAGATCATGAAATTCTATGAAGCTGCAAAATATTACTATTACCCAGGAATGCACGAACCTGGCGCCATGCTTGCCCTTGGCATCAACAAGAAATGGTGGGATGGGTTGTCTCCAGCGGACCAGGCAATTATTGAGGCTGCCGCATCCATGGAAAATGATGTAATGATGGCTGAGTATAACGCTAAAAACGGCGCATCCTTAAAATCACTACTCAAGGAACATGGCGTTAAATTACGCGCATTCAGTGATGATATTTATGACAGCTTTGGCGAAGCCGCTGAAAAAGTCTTTGCGGACGTTAAAAAACATAGCCCGCTTGCCAAGGAAATCCATGAAAGTTTTGTCGCTGCGCGTGCCGATATTGGCAGCTGGGCAAAGATTTCAGATCAGGCGTATGTGCAACAACGTAACCGTGTACTGGGTCTTTAATGATTACTTATCGTTGAGCTGTTAGGCTATTACAATTCAAGTTTTGGAGTTCAGACGCGATGGTGCTGGTCAATGTGCAGGTTTGGTGTCGCGTCTTGTCGGGTTACGCTTAGGCTAACCCGACCTACAAAACTACTCAGCGTAAGGTAGTGGCTCGGATCTGCGCATTGAGCAAATCAACAGATTTTATCTACCACCTAATCTATTTCGAATAGATCTATGCCCTAAAATATAAATAACCCATCCCCCCCTTTTTTTATATGTTTTTAAACAACACATAATGACCACAACAAGAATAGCATCCGATATTCAATACGCCACTACACCCCCAAGCTTCCGTAAAACATTGATTCGAACCTTTTCGTTGGCAATGGTGGCAATCATTCTTCTTTATTGTCTGAGTCGCTTTTTTATATTCTGGCATGGCTGGCCAAACCTGTCTTCCAGTATTCAGGCAATTCTGGGCAATGCACCAGACATGGATAAAATCACGTTTTATAAAGGCATTAGCTTGCTTGTTGCCTATCTTGCCGTGTTCTTTTTTATCATTAAGTATATAAAACGAACCTCGCAGTTATCCCTTTCCTACGATGCGGACAAATTCCGGCGCATGTCTTTTTATATTATCAGAGCTGCTTTCTGGATGGTTTTTCTGGTTGGCATTAGCGATGCCATTGTTTCTTTTTTGCGGGTAGAAGAACTGTTAATTCCTGTCGTTGGCGATGACATTGCGGCAGCACTGGATCAGCCCAAAACTCGCGGGCTATATCTGCATTATCCATTAATCGCGCTATCATTTTTAATTGCCTGGTTTAGCCGCTCTTTAGGCTTTTTCTGGTTAGCTTTTCTGGTCGTACTGGCTGAATTTAGTATTGTCATTACCCGCTTTATTTTCTCTTATGAGCAGGCATTTATGGGCGATCTGGTGCGTTTCTGGTACGCTGCTTTTTTCCTTTTTGCAAGTGCCTATACCCTCATAGAAGGGGGTCATGTACGGGTCGATGTACTATATGCCCGCATGGGAAAACGCAAAAAAGCCTGGGTTAACGCGATTGGCTCCTTGCTGCTGGGATTACCGCTGTGCTGGGTTATTTTGTATTTTGGCATGGATACTCGCCAAAGCAGCCTAATGGCACCCATTCTCAGTTTTGAAGTATCCTCAAGTGGCTACGGCATGTATGTAAAATATATTATGGGTTCTTTTTTACTGGTGTATGCCGTCTCGATGGCAATTATGTTTGTCAGCTATTTTCTCAGCAACAGCGCCTACCTCATGGGCGAGGCGGATGCTCTCAAAGCTGCTGGCAGTGATACAGACGATCACAGCAACGAGCAGAATACCGATAACAAACAGCAAGGAGAACACTAATGGAGCTTCTGTTTCTCGGTATTTTATTTTTATTAATGATCTGGGCATTAACCTCCGGTTTCCCCGTAGCATTTGCCCTGCCCGGTTCCGCCATCCTGTCAATCGCTCTTGCCGCCGCCGCAGGTTACTTTTTTGAAGGTAATGTGAATGCCTATTTCGCGCAAGATGGTCCCTCACAATGGCTCAGCGCAGGTGTCACCAACTTTCGCAGTCTTTACTGGATCGTAGAACGTGACACACTGATTGCCATTCCACTGTTTATTTTTATGGGAATCATGCTGCAACGCTCAAAAATAGCCGAAGATTTGCTGGTCGCAATGGCTCAATTATTTGGTCCACTGCCGGGCGGCTTAGGTATCTCCGTGGTTTTTGTTGGTGCCTTGCTGGCTGCCACTACAGGCATTGTCGGTGCAACCGTAATTGCAATGGGCTTGATTTCGCTGCCCGCCATGTTACGCAATAATTATTCAAAATCACTCGCCACGGGTACTATTTGCGCCTCAGGCACACTCGGGCAAATTATCCCGCCCTCTATCGTTCTGATTATACTGGCAGATCAGCTTTCGAGTGCGGCAGACCAGGCAAGCACACTGCGCAAGGCACTCTACAAAAGTGCCACTGGCGAATATTCCATGCCATCCTATTATGATGTAGTGTCAGCCAGCGCAGGCGATATGTTTATGGGGGCGCTTGTCCCCGGGCTTATTCTGGTCGGCATCTACATGATTTATATTCTGGTGGTCGCCTGGTTCAAGCCCGAAATGGCTCCCCCCGTACCTTATGATGGAAAATATGATCGCAAATTCGCCGTCAAGATTTTTCTTGCCCTGATCCCGCCCCTGTCACTTATCTTTATCGTCCTGGGTTCGATTATTCTTGGTGTGGCAACCGTCAACCAGGCAGGCGCAATCGGCGCGATTGGCGCAATGATTATGGCAGGCTATCGACTTCATAGCGGCAAAAAAATAATGGCTTATATTCCTGCTGTCATTGCTCTTGTCAGCATCGGCGTATTGGCTTACCTAAGCAGCCATTACGACCTTAATGTTAAAAACATCAAAACAACCGAACAATTTTATTTTATAAAGATTGCGATTATCGCCGTTGTTTTCCTGTTGCTGGCGATTGCCTGGAGCGCCTGGCGCATTAAGAATATTGATGACACTTTGAAAAATGTCATGATTGACACCGCCAAAATGACTTCGATGGTGTTTATTATACTTATCGGCGCAGCCATGCTAACCGCTGCGTTTCGCGGCTTTGGCGGGGAAGAACTGGTAAAGAACTTCCTTACAACCCTGCCGGGTGGTTTCTGGACACAATTTATCGTTGTCATGCTGGTCATCTTCCTGCTCGGCTTCTTCCTCGATTTTATTGAAATAGCCGTTGTCGTAGTGCCTATTGTAGCGCCCATCCTGCTTGCCAATCCTGAAGCCAATGTAACCGCCGTGTGGCTGGGTGTCATGATCGGTTTAAATATACAAACCTCATTCCTCACGCCACCCTTTGGCTTTGCGCTTTTCTATCTGCGAGGCGTGGCTGACAAGGTAGTCAGAACGGTGGATATTTACAAGGGAGCCAGCGCTTTTATTACCCTGCAACTGATTGGTCTGTTAATCGTAGGGTTATACCCGAGTCTGGTGAATTACCTGCCTAATCGCACCCATTTACTCTCGGAAACAGCGCCACCACCACTCAACCCAAAGTTGCAACCGTGTCTGGAAGACTATGTTGTAAAACAATATTCTGATCAGGGTGACAAGATTAAGCAAAGCATTCAAAAAGCAAGGCAGTTTGACATCAGCTATCTGCCCCAAAAATTGCAGACAAAATTTCAGGAAAGCCTTGATGATGCCAGTAATGCAATCAAACTGATTGACGAGGTAAAGGCAAAAAAAGCAACACTGGAGGACTATACCCTTGACTACAAGCCCTTGCACAAGCAAGTCAGCCTGATTCAATCAGAATTAAGAAAAATTGACAACGAGATTGCAAAAAACAGTGAAGCCATTGATGATCTTGATGAAGACAATAAAGATAATAAAAACGCATTAGAATCACTACAAAACCAGCTTAAACGGCTAAATACCGAAAAAGAGGTTTTGCAATCACGCATTCCAGAAGAATGGCAGAAAAGCCGGGAAAAATATAAGACACTGGACAAAGCACTTGAAAAAGCCCGGCGCCAGTACTTTAATGCCGCCGATTCTTCGTATCAAGCCTTGAGTGAAATACAGCAAATCATTGCCGACAGCGACAAGCTAAAGCAATTTAAGGAAAAATTAACACCACTTGAAACACTCATCGAAACAGAAAGTGCCAAAACCATTGTTAGCAAGCTAAAAGCGCTAGAAGCAGAATTATCCCGGATCAAGGGAAGCAGCCCGATAAAATCCAAAATCACCAAAGCACGTCGCGCCTTTAAAAAGGCAAAAGATGAAGAATCACTCAAGCAGGCGAGAAACAAAGCCATCGCTTATCTTAAAGATGCGCTCAGTGCCTACGACACAGAAACAAACTGGCGCAACCAAGCCAGTAAAGACCTGAAAGAAAAACTTGCTGACTACGATAAAACACTACGCACCACCATTGGCTTACGCCTGCAAAAACGCCTGACTGATGCACAGGCAAAAGGCGTAGCTGCCTGCTTGTCACATCATCGCAATATTTCACTGAGATTTTAAGCCAATGGAATATTGTATAAAATATATCAAAAACAGGGGGGATGGGTTTATTTATTACTGCTAAACTCAGGACTGTTAGGGACGGTGCAATGAAAAGTACAATAAACCTGTTCTCGCTGTCCTTATACTAACCTTATACATAATTACTCAGCGTTACTAACTCAAAGGAGAATAACAATGTCAGTCGCAAAAATTACAGAAATCACGTCAACTTCCGACAAAAGCTTTGAAGATGCCGTCACAAGCGGTATTGAGCGTGCCAATAAAACACTCAAAAATATCACCAGTGCATGGGTCGCTGATCAGAACGTATCAGTCGAAAATGGCAAAATATCAAGCTATAACGTCCGTCTGAAAGTTACATTTGTTCTGGAATAATGATTAACAGAAACTAGAAAACTGATAAAGGAAGGCGCAATAAACCCTGTGATTTTTTACAGGGTTTATTTATACTCTGCACGATTCACAATCAGATAATTATCTTCACACAGGAATGACTATGGGTTTTCTTTCAGGCAAAAAAGTTCTAATCGCTGGTATCGCCAGTAACCGCTCAATTGCTTATGGCATCGCCAAAGCCATGCACCGTGAAGGTGCCGAGCTGGCGTTAACCTACCAGAATGATCGCTTAAAAGGTCGGGTCGAAAAGTTTGCTGCTGAATTTGGCAGTGATATTGTACTGCCACTGGATGCTGCCAGTGATGAATCAATTGAAGCCTGCTTTTCTGAACTCGCTAATCAATGGGATGGGCTGGATGTAATGATCCACTCTATTGGTTTTGCTCCCAAGGAAGAACTGTCAGGAAGCATTGTCGAAATGACCACCCGGAAAGGTTCTGCCATCGCCCATGATATCAGCTCCTACAGCTTTCTTGCCATGGCAAAATATGCCAGACCCCTGATGAAAGATCGTGACAATCCTTCCATGCTCACGCTTAGCTACCTCGGTGCCGTTGCTGCTATCCCGAATTATAATGTGATGGGAATGGCTAAAGCGAGTCTTGAATCTGCGGTGCGTTTTATGGCATCTGACCTTGGACCTGAGGGCATTCGCGTCAACTGTATTTCAGCAGGACCGATTCGTACACTGGCTGCTTCCGGTATCAACGACTTCCGTAAAATGCTGGACATGTTTTCTGATGTCGCCCCACTACGTCGAAATGTTACCATTGATGAAGTTGGTAATGCTGCTGCGTTCCTTTCATCTGATCTGGCATCAGGAATAACCGCCGAAATCATGTATGTAGATGCAGGTTATAATACGGTTGGCATGGCGGGGCTAAATAAAGCCTGAATCAGTGAAGAACAGGAGTCTGTTTAAGGAACCAAAATGAAAACCTTATGTACCCTATGTAAAACTGGCTTGATTCTTATTCCACTGGCATTAGTGCCTGCCTGCAAGGGTCTGAATGTTAAGGATATAAAAAAAGACGAGCCCACTGTTACTTTACTCATCAGTCATTACAAGGTTGAGTGTCCCTCTGAGCAAAAGCGTGATCTTTGCTTACAGATAAAAACCAAAGGTAGTAGCAAAAACTGGGAAAAATACGGCGGAGATATCAAAAATTTCACTTATAACTGGGGCTATAACTATGAAATCAAAGCCACCTATGAAGATATTTCACCCAAACCAACAGATGCACCTTCACGAAAATACACACTCAAGAAAAAAATCTCCGAGACAAAAGTACCCGAAACCAGCCTGTTTGTTCTAACAGTCAGTCGGGATAATGATAATAAAACGACAGCCAAAGCCATCAAGAAATCAACAAAAGACAGTACCATTTATAAAATTTATGATGAAGTCGAAGTAAAATGCGATACTAATGAATGCAAAAGCATTGAAAGTGCTATTACCAAGAATGATGCAATAAAATTTATACTCAGTCACGATACAAGTCTCAGTAATCGCCTGAATATATCCAGTATCGCCTGCACATCCGCACGCACATCTTTTAAAGAAAA
>Ga0256832_1000401_pt1 | contig 27293 bp, 63 predicted proteins | sample 134614metaG_FD_190534 | JGI IMG/M metagenome (GOLD analysis project Ga0256832, IMG submission 190534) | Hydrothermal vent microbial communities from Lau Basin, Pacific Ocean - 134-614 | ecosystem: Environmental > Aquatic > Marine > Hydrothermal vents | place: Pacific Ocean: Lau Basin | collected...
TATTACTTATATTACTCAACTATAAAAAGATTATAAAGTAAATCACTCTACTAATCCCATAAATCATAAAAACCTAACTCAGGACAGTAAATAACAAAATCCTTACCATACTCTCTTAAAGATTCTAAATAAACCATACCATAGACATCATACTCAAAAAATACTAAATCTCTATTGACTGATATTATGCAATCACCATAACCTTCGGCATTACTTAAATCACTTGTAACATTGATAACTTTACCTCTTAACTCATTACATAATTCAATATACTCTGAACATTCAGGTAATAACTCACCATACTCATCAAAACAACCCATCTCATCTAAAAGAACTTCATCACATACTATCGGATAATCACTCGGATAAAAACTACCTGTTTCTATGTAATGTTGAATATCGCTTTTGTCAGTACCTCTATACCATGCGTTCATAAAAAGAAATAAATTATGAGTACTGTTCAAGCAGGTCAGTTATCATAGTAATGATATGTTGGCTCTCATGGTATATATCATAGATGTGCTTTGCTATGTGGTTGAGAATTGTGATCAGAACAAACATAAGAAATTCATTTGGGTCTCTGGACATCTTATAACGCTCAGGATATTTAAAGTAATCCTCATAGACCTCATAGAATCCTGGAAGATAGAACTCTATACCATCTTTTGTTAAACCGACTAACTTACTTGCTGAAAAAATAATGTCCTCAAGTGCGTCGTAACCCTTTAACCCTTCAACAATGGAATCCATGTCTTTTGTCATGATCTTAATTGTAAAGTACATGTCACTTAGAACCGCTAATAACTTACCGATACGCTCTGAGTAATCAGGTGGAACATGACCACTTTCATAGAACAACTGTAAATACTCTGCGTTAGTGTTAAGTTCATCACCAAGTATATACAGATCAACGGACTCTGACTCTAAAAAATCTTCAATGGATATACTCTCTTGCACGGGTTCTCTATTACTTGAACTACTACCAAATCTTCTCGGTATAGGTCTCCTATTTACCATACTACATCACCTCATACATACTAATAAACTATGAACTATAAAAAGATTATAAAGTAAATCAATGAACACTTATGTAAAAAAACAAATGATCAATACTATTACCGGTCTCCGACTCTACATGTTCACAAACACTACGTACTATATCACTAACAAAAGAAAGAAACTCAGTGGCACTAAATCTACTTGTACTGAGTTCAAACTCAACACCTTTACCAATCTGTCTAATGTTCATTAAAATATAACCACGGTCAATACTACGGTCTAACTCAAAGTACTCAGTTAAATACTCATCTAATAGATCTAAATCACTTGATACTATTCTACAATGAACATATACATCACTCATTAATACCACCATTATCATCATGCCTTAATATGCGATACTCTGTATCATTGTCTCTGTCAACAATAGATACTTTACCAAATATGTTAAGAATAGTTGACGCTGTTAGTTGTAATAAATCCTCGGCACTGAGTTCAAACAAATAACTCGCACCAATGAGATTCTTACGGCTCAAACTCTTTTTAAGAGCATAACCAACAGCAATCATAACAATTGCATCGTAGTCACTAAACTCATCTGCAACACGGTCTATGAACTCACTTACCAACTTGTTGATCTTATTTTCTATGTCTTTTATCTCATCTTTACTGTATGCGTCTTTCATTTCTTTTATGCTTTCACGCTCTATGTAGTTACTAACTATATTCAACTCAAAATCACTTAAACTATTAACATATTCAACTACTTTCTTATCAATTTCTACTTTTTCTTCTTCAGACATGTCTAAACTCACCTCCATATAAGAACTCTATCTATAATACTAACTATGTCCCTTATACCGGTAACATCAAAATAATCACTATAATTATACAAGGGATTCTTAGGAATACCATTGTTATAAACAAATAGAAACTCATAGTGCTTCCACTTAAAGTATATGTACCATGTACCAATATTACGATTCCAATTGACATTACGGATGTCTTCAAGAATGTTATTAATATAATCAAACTCATAATCTTCCATTATTGCTTCACGATCTTCTATGTATCTTATTAAACCATCGTAATACTTCTTCATGGCAATGATAACAACCCTCTTATCTTCTGGAATGTCAGAATAAGTACCACGAAAATTACTAAGTAAACTTAGAGTTCTATTCAAACGACTAAAATAAACAATGCCTTCTTCTATTTTCTTAAACCTATCACTTATACTATCACTCATCTTTAATCACCTCATACATAACCCCTGATATTCTTATCTCTATCTTTAGAATACTTATCTAACTCAACAAGTTCAACATCTACACCCTTGGACTTCATGACCTTAATGAAATTTTCAATCTTTGACAGTTCCACGATCTTATCTAAAGTATCAGCGTCAATGCCAAGTGTATCACATGTAATAAACAACGACATGTCCATTAACTCTCTCTTTAAAGCATACATCAGAACCAAAAACTCATAAAAATTATCAAACTCATCCTCAATCATTTTAACTACTTTTACAATCATATTATTTACCCTGTCTTCCAATTGATCTATCTCTTTCTTACTATACTTATTGCTAACAAAAGCCATACCCATACTCTCAAAAACAATGTTCATTTTCAAAAGTTCACTATCTTTAATGTTGCTTATATACTCACGCAACTTCTTATAATCATCATCACTAAACTTCTTCTTTTCCTCTGTCATTTTACATCACCACTGAACATTATGAAACATACTGTATATATAATTTATGAAGACATCAGTGAAAGTGAAAACCCATCTGGACTATAACAAAATAAGTGAAAGTGATTACTACTTTACTAAAATACTAACGGGGAGACATGCTAAGTGCCAAGACCCATATATCCGGGCTGTCTCCCCTTACCAAATAGAATAACACTTACATCTTCCGTAATATGAGTTCAATATAATGATCAATTGTATTCAGTTCGTCAAATAGTGTATTATAGCCATAGACAAACTCACGCAAACTATCAAGGATCATATAAGTTAAACTTCCATTAACACTATCAATACCTTCATTACTTAACTTATCATAAACCCAAAAATATCCACTAAATATCTCCTGGGCTATTCTATGACCAACACTAATATCCTTAAAGAAATTCTCTCTATTATACTCAAAATCATCAAGATACTTACTATCATAAGAAACTACAAACCGTATTATGCTACTTACTATACCATTATAAGAACTCTCAGCAGAATCTAATGAATAATAAATATCCAATAACTTACTAATAACATCCAGCTTCAAATAAAGTGTGGGAACTGAATTGGTCAAAAGATATAACTTACTCTTTATACTATGAAACTTCTCACTAAAGTTAATCAGAGAAGTCAATATATAACTACTATAATCCTCAAACCCGATATTACCATTCCTGCTAACCATTTAGTATCACCATAACATACTAATAAATACACAAATATAAAAACTTTATAAAATAAACTATTAACCAATGTTAAATAAAATACAATGAAACACTAAAATGATACCTCAGAGTATAGGGTCTAATAATAAAATTAGAAATAATACAAGTCAATTATACGATTATCATAATCAACATCAACATCATAACCATACTCTACTGAAACTACTTTAATCTCATTGACAATCTCATCAACTATGTCATCCCTAAATAACTCTAACTTCATATCAGAAAAGTGAGTAATATAATACTCAACCAACTCAGGTAAACGCTCAACAGGAACTGAACCCTCATGCTCTATTATCTTAGTAGCAAAGTCCTCTACATTATCATCATTAATATAATCAACCCAATCAGTACATATCTTAGTGATCTCATCAACAAAATATTGATAACGACCATCAGTCAAAAAGATATACTCACCATAACGACTAATGTCCATTGTTAACTCCACACTCACCTGCTCACCATTCTCAAGGTAATTTAAATAAACTTCCCAGGAACTATTGAAATAGTACTTAATCTCATCAAATATTTCATACACACTTATACGCTTAAAGTTATAGTCAGACGGTAGCATGTACTCTAAAACTTGCCCCAAAGCGTCAGGATCACTTATCTTATCAATACGCTCAATGTACCACTGCTCATTCATACCACTAAAGACAGAATGACTATCATTGTAAATATGATAAAAGTTAGTACCATCAGATACTATCAGATAACTTGATGTACTACCATAAACCTCATAACCACTCTCCTCTAAATACTCAACAACATCATCATAATTGCCTTTAAGTAACCTTACACCAGCCATTTACTATCACCAAAGAAAATAAAGAAAAACAAACTATAAAAAATTTATAAAGTAAACAAATACAGTATAAAATTTATAGCAGTTCTATCTTCTTACCAGTAGTTTCTTCCCAGAACTCTATTAGATACCTAAGAACTTCGTTGTAACTCCGTACACCAAGTATCCCTTTAAGAACCTGAATCTTACGCCAAACCTTTAAGTCAACATTCAGACACTTTATCGTACTCCTATCAAACTTCTTTTCATGCTCTACCATATCTTAATCACCTCCGTGTAGTATGTCATCAACTAAAATATTATACAAATATACCATATCCTCGTCTAATCTCACACCCATTCCTTCTAATACCTTATTGAAAACAAAACCATACTCATACTTCAGATCGTTGAACTCGGCTACTATGCGTAAAAACTGCTCACTAACTAAGGTCTCTAAGAAAGTTAGGTCACGACCTTTACGCTCATTGTAGATGTTATTTAAGGTCTGCAACTTCCTTATAACCTCACTCATTAGTACCACGCTCCTTACTAAGTTTATAGACATTCAGTAAATAATCTGTAAAAACTTCCTCATCTATGTTTGACGGTAAACTTAAACTAACTTCACTTAAACTGTTCAGAATCTCATCAAGAGGAACTTTAAGAAACTCAAATTCGTCAACAGTAGTTCTAAATAGTTTATGACCTTCCCAACCTGCCATGTAGTTAAAGGCAAAACAATAGTACCGTGTTAGTAACTTTCGTACCTTAGAAAAATTCAATGGATTAGCATACAACTTATTATACAAAGAAACAATTAAACCCTTAGTACTACTAAGAATACTACTGTTTCTATTCTCTAAGAGTATATCTTTTAATCTGTTGTATTCAGGACTTATAACCTCAGCATAAGGACTGAGAACATACTCGTAATAATTTACATTGCCACGCTTTAAATGATTAACTAAATGTAATAAACTCATTAACTTAACATCAAAGTTATCATCCTTGATTTCAACTACTCTTTCCTTAACTCTACCAAGTACAAAGTCCTTTAAGTCCGGCTTGTAAACAACTACATAGTCAAAATCACTGTCTTCACTGTGCTGATTCCATGCTCGTGAACCAACTAAGTTACAAATAACTATTTTATCCTGTAAATACTCAGGTACATGCTCTCTTATTATTGTCAATATCGTCTTACTCATTACTATCACGCTCCTTAATACTATTAGTAGAAACTTAAACCTTCTTTATGTGCAACTTTATACCAGCAACATAGATACGCTTCTTAGGATTAGGAATAAAGTCCTCAATGTACTTTATATAATCATAGATGATCTTCTTGGTATAACTGTTCTTAAACAGGTACATGATTCTATCATCACCGCAATCAATTCTATAACTCTTTTCACGCTCATCTATCTTGAACAACTTACTACTCTCTAACAACTTGAAACCAATCTCATCACCTTTATTCAGAAGTAACTCAATGAAATATACCATGTCCGGAACACTGAGAGTGCAGATGTGCTTGTCAAAACAGAACGGATAAATTCCATCCTCACCATAGTCCATGAGTAAGTCCAACTCAGTCAATATCTCGTCTATTAACTCAGTATTAACTTTATCTTTACTGTCCTCACTAACACTTTTTACCTGCTTCTCTAATTCCATGCCTTCCATAATTACACTCTTATTAACTTCCTTCGCTTCACTCCCCATCATTATCACCACCACCATATCTACTACTTACTATCTCAATATCTTCAGGAATCTTATCACCTTTATACAAAACTGTTAAACCTAACTCATCTATGGTCTTATGACACAACTCATGGAAATACTCTAAATCACAGTCCTTACAGAACATAAACGGATAATTATCCTTACCACCATAGCAACCTATTTTCTCCTTTTCACTCATTAGTACCACGCTCCTTTATTTCTTTTTGAAAACGCTTGATACCATCCTCTAATTCCTTAATACCACTAACATACATACTTTTCAATTCACTAAGTTGTTCGTCAAAGAGTATTTTGCTCTCAATAATGTACAACAAAACCACACGAATTGAAAAAATACGACCTTTCCAATCAACATTGGGATCACCATGTAGAGTATAAAAGTCAATTAGTTGAGAAACAAGATCATCTATGTTACAGTATAACTTATAATCACTTATATAAACATCGTCAAGTGGTGTACTAAAATAAGTTAAATAATCAGAATAGTATTTTATATCTATAAAAGCACCTCTGAAAAAGATATGGTACTCTGTTGTAGTCAATAACAGATAACTACCATGTTTTTCTATAACTTTTGATATAACTAACTTGAACCCTTTATTTATATCAATATCCTCAAAACTACTAAAACTGTATAGATACTCACCAATCTCAATGTCTTTAATTTCTTTTAACTGCACTTATATCACCCCTTAGTTATCGTCTCATTAACCTCTTTCAATAGTTCTTTTCCCTCTTTTTCCATAAACTCATCAAAACTCTCATAAATTCCATCTAAGGGACTCGTTATCATTCTTCCTGGAACACCATAATCAACAAAAACCCGGTCACAGGGTAACTTGTTGTACTTCTTTTTATATACTTCCTTGGCTCTAATGGCGTCTTCTTTGTTTGTAAACATCGCAATTATAACATAACTAACATCCCAGGAATTATAGCCACACTCTATACTTATACTCCATACATCCTTCATTCTATCACCATCCTATCTTCTACTTCTCCTATAACTTTAACCTTCCAATAACCAGCATACTCCAAAACAACAACGACTTCTTTACCATCATGCTCAACTATAACTATGTGACTCCATAACTCTTTTCGCTCATTGTACTTGTTGATCAATGGCATTAACAACTTAGTGTAGTCCATTCTCAGTACCCCCAACCGACACGAACAACACGAACAGGAGTATGTACATCATCTACATAAACCTCAAGAATCTTTCCAGTACCATGACAATCAGGACACTCGCCGGGAACTTCACCAAACAAAATATCATGATAAACAATACGACCAGTGCCATGACAACGAAGACACTCAACATATTTTCCATAAAGTTCTACCTCATCTTCTTCCATACTCACATCACCTCAGTACTGAAATACAACTATACTGTATATATACTTTATCCAGACCTGAGTGAAAGTGAAAAACTATCTGGACTATACTAAAACAAGTGAAAGTGAAAATAGTGTTTAAAATTAAAAGTTACAGTTCCTGCAATGCTTCTAAGTACTCACGCATGGTATTAACTATACCCTGAACAAAATCTTTATGTAATATGTCTAACTCAGTGTACGATGGAATACTATTATAGTACTCCAACATCTTATTATAACTTTTATAAGCATGGTCATAGTAAAACGGATCTCTCGTTAACAGATACATAATATAATTAAAAGCAAAGTCACGATACTCTTTATAGTCACCGAAATAAGGAAGGTCACTGATAATCCTACCAATTATGTCCTCCAACTTTTCTCTATTGAAAACCATATTTATCACCTCAGTCAAACATTAATTCATATCTATTAACTCTCGCTCCATACTCCTCTAAATCTATAAAGTGACCACTTAAACTGTTGACTGCAAAGTGACTGAAACCTGCTATGTCCTTTATGTTCTTAGTCCCCTGAACCCGTATTATACTGTCACTACGACTTGTACGAACACCATTTAAACCAAGTACACGCTCACAGAACTTCTTAAAGTACAACTCCGCTATGTCCCTATCACCATCAACATCTATCTCTATTATCACTTTTACCATATTACATCACCCCTTATGCTCTTACAGAATAAACAGTACTATTAATTTTGCTTACCTCAATAATATCACTATCATCAAGTTCTAATCTTGCTTTTAACTCATTTACAACACTCATAACATAATCATAGTTAGGTGCATTGAATAGTACAGTAAAGAAATAGTCACCTTCATTATAAGACAAACCGAGATTATAACAAACATCAATAACAGATATTCCAGATATAGTATCTATACCATACATAATCTCAGTACGAACCATATCTGAAACCTGCTCAATCGTAGCAAACACAGGAAACCGAAACACAACAGACCAATACTGCCTAATCATCCACATCACCTCACATCAACTTATATACAGCAAAGAAATTCCTTGGTTCATACCCATACCTTTTTATTGTGTTTAGTACAGACATACGGCACTCATCGGTAAAGGGCAGGGGTTTTTCCAACTCAACTATATATACACCCATAGTATCACACTCTCTACTATACTTTTTCTTTTATTTAACTTTTTTATCGTAAACTTAACCGCTAACCAAGTAATCATCTATAAACTTCTTAACCTCATCAAGAGTTTTAACATACAACCAGATGACATTATTAGTACTAACAACAATAACAAAGTTAAACTCATCATCAAGGTAAATATCGTAACCACGGTAATTCTCTACGAAAGTGTACATGTCCATAGATCATCACCAATTAATTAAACTTTATTCTTATAAATCTTCTGTAAATGTTCCATGATAGATTTAATGTTTACACCTGTAAACTCCCTGTAAAGGTACTCAATGTACTCCATACAAACCTTCATAATGTCTTTTGTCTCTACATCATAGTATCTATTAACAAGTAAACTCAATAGACCATATAACTCCTCTAACTCACTCAGAATACTTAAACCATGATGATACTTCATTAAACGGTTATTTAACTCATCTATCTCACTTGAATAAGTGTCTATACTATCAGTATTAAGAACTAAAACACCTAACCTACTAAGATTTAATTGTAACCGTACTAAACGATCTACTATATCCTCACTCTTATCTATATAGTCCTCTATCCGGTCACTCTTAATACTATTTATGAACTCCAATAACGGAACACCAATAACATCTTTTTTCTTATCGTAACTCTTAACATCATTCTTACTCTTTAATAATCTGAAGGGATAATTCATATCATCAACATTATAAATATACCACTTGCTCTCTTTACGCTTACTGTCCTTAACTATGAATCTAACAGCATAATAAAAAGGAACTTTATACTTCTTATGAATCCCAAGTATACTCTGAAACTGCTCCTTCTCACGCTTAAATGGTCTAAAATAGGAATTATGAGTACTCTTAACCTCAAATAACATAGTATCTTTAGTATCAGGATTATAGACAACTAAATCAGCAAAACCCATACTACCTGTTGCTCTGATAACTAAAAAACCATGCTCAATAAAAATGTTCCTTAATTCACGCTCCTTGTCAAAACCTTTCTTTACCATAAACCATCACCCCTTTTTCCTGCCACGCTTCTTTAAATTCTTATGCTGACTCTTACGAACACGCTTTAACTTATGTTTTACCAATTCTAATAATATACCAAAAACCAAATCAGAAACTAACTCTAAGTCACCAATCATAAGTACACCGCCATCTTTGTACTCTATAATCTCAACCTTCCTTTTTATGTTACTATCATCCATTATATCACCAGAAATACATATACATCTTACTGTATATATACTTTAGCAAAAGATAAGTGAAAGTGAAACTTTACATCCAGTCAGTTAAACGACTATTACGATTCTTTACTACTTCATTAAAAACATAAAGACCAACAACAGGATTAACTGCGTTCCTTAATAAAGTCAACTTCTTTCTACTGTCTATACAATATTTACTGAGATCAATACCATATAACTCTTGTAAATCACTTATTCTATTCTCAGGAAACTTTAAGTCCTGGGACATCGGACTTATGTACTTATTACTCCAGAACAAATGCCTATCAATAACAACAGTGGGCTTGATAAGTGGCTCATAATAAGGTATAACATTCTCAACAACCCAATAGCCATCCTTCTTATGATACTGCAATAAAATGATCTCCTGATATAAACGCATATCAGGATAAACAGGTTTGGTCTTATTTTTAGGATTACCCAAACCCCAAAACCTTGCTCTGCTATGTGTAGGACAGGGCGGAGAACTCCATATAAAGTTGTACTCGCTAAAATGCTCTAACAAAAAATCATGGGCATCAGCAATAATAACCTCATCATCAGGATATAAATCACTATAAATCTCAGCAACTTCTTTATCCAACTCAACAGCAGTTACTTTAACATCACGCCATAACTTACGATTACCACCAATACCAGCATACAAATTAAGTACTCTTAGCAAAACTACCACCTGATTACCATGAAGTTCATATCATATACTTTCCGACCATACTGATTCCTGAACCATTCGTACATCTCAGGTACACTATCAAAACCATCACGCTTGGCAAGGTCAATAATATCATCCGGATACATCATATACCACTTCATACCATCCCAACGAAATACCTGACCAACAGGATAACCACTACTATGAAACTCAAAAATATTAGTAGGACTGTACAACTTAATTATAAATAGGTCTTTAAGTTCAACTTCTTTAAGAAATTCACAGTCCTTAGTTCGTAACTTCCAATATAACTGTAACTTTCTGTTCTTTAATAAACTCTTATAACGCTTCTCACTATAAGGTCTTATGGTCTGCCTTTTATCACCACTCAATATCTTATCTTTATACACTTTAAACCCTATCGCTACCATCTCAATCACGCTCCATTTTACCTCGTATCGCTTTTAACAAATACTTCCTAATATCAAATATCAAATATCAAATAATACTTCTCATCATAGTGATCTACTGAAACCTCAAAGATAAAAACACTCAAAGAACTATCAATAGCATAAACAAAAATACACTTGCTCATATTCTCTGTACAATACTCTATCAATGGATCAAGAATAGATAACTTACTACTAACTGAAAAACCACTATTATCATCATCCTTAACTGATATGCCATAAGTTTCAAGGAACTCTACAACTCTATTAAACTCGGAAAGGTCATTATTAACTAAAATGTTGCATATCCGGATGTATTCCTTAGTATCCATCATTATATACCACGCTCCTTGTGTAATAGTACAGTATAGAAAACACCAAAGTAAAAAGATGATGAAACACCAAGGAAGTAACTAACAATCATAACCATCTGAAATTCAAGAACTAAACCATAAACAAATAGTACTATTGAAATAGCCAACAACACAAAAGAAACATACGCTAAATACTCAATACTACGACCACTTAACAACTATATCACCCCCAATGATAAATATACTCAATGTAAAGGATATGTTCGCTACGAAGTAACTTACCAAAACCATAGTGCTTTATGAAACCTAATATATACTCCTTCAAGTAATTCTTATACCTTTCGTATAATATATACCTATCAAAAAACTCTTTATGTTCACCTGAATCAATTTTAGATTGACAATCATAACATAGACCAGCATAGAAATTCTTTTCGCCACATAGAGGACAGGAAAAAAACTCATCGTCCCTAACACGGGACTTTAAAACACTGAAAAACTTTACAATATACTCAGGATCAGCGTAGTTTCTTAACTCATCAATAAATATAGGTACAGGTATATGTAAAACAAGAACATCTTTACCATCTGTAATACTGAACACAATATCTTTCATAAACTTATCATAGTCATCATAATCAGTATGGTCTCTCAGGAAGTCCATAGTTACAGCAACAAAAATATCATTACTTAGGTCAACTGCAAACTCTATCAGGTCATAATAAACTTCGTTCCTATACCGACTCATATTCAAGACCATATACTCTGCTACCATCTACTCATCACCCCTTTCATACCTTTTCATTTTGGAGTATATTCTACTAATACAGGTACTACACAAAACAATATCAGTATAAATATCACACCAATAAACACCACACATATATAACTCGCCGGGATTAATCTCACGACCACAACCAATACAATGAAGTATATCACCATTAGGAACTTTTGAAACCATCCAACTAACATCATCATAAGACAACTGTATCACCACCCTCTATATTCTTTCTTTACTATTCTACTATCTATTTTACACGCCTCGTCAAGAATATCAAGTATATCACCAAGAACAAACTTATGAACACGCTTAATCAAACCACTATCTAACCTTAGATTCAACTTAAAGTAGAAATAATCATAAACCTCTATGACCCTCAAAATAACACTATGAACATTCTTTTTACTTCTAATGCCAAAATAAATAATACCACGAATAATCCATGACATCATTATAGTATATGTGAGAACATCAAGTACTTTTTTCTTCTGACTAAAACTTAACTCATCAGAATTGTACATAATTCTCAAGTCAGTATCAAGAGTTATGAGATTACTGTACAAGTTCAATAGATCACTTTTAATATCATATTTCTTCATTGTAACATCACCATAGAACATTATGCTATTTACTGTATATATAATTTATGAAGACCTGAGTGAAAGTGAAAACATAATCAAAACCTGAGGACACGGTAGCCAAAAATCACCATGCGGACTGGGGGATGGATGCACCGGGGACGGGTGAGAGTTTTCGGCTACCGTGTCCAGGTGTGGAGAGTGAGGTTGGTGATAAAAATGAAAAATGAAATAGAAATAATATACACGATTACTAAGTCCCAAATAAAGTTGGTGACTGAGTAGAGATTTTTTCATTCTTCATCTTTACCTCACTCTCCACATAAACAGATATGTAATTTATTGTATATATACTTTATCAAATAAAGTGGGCTCAATATACTTTACATACAATAACAAACCACCTTTACTCGTACCAACACAACGCCAACCGGCTTTCTTAAAAGAATAACCAGGATAACTACTATTAACTTTATTGGGATTTACATAGGTATAAAAACGCTTAGTATCACTCCATTTCTCAAGTGCTTTCTTCTCCGCTTCTAAAATCAACTCACTACTCTTACCTAAGGTACTACCTTCATTACGGAATAAAGAACACTCTACACCCCATTGACCGTCCTGTCTATACTTCTGCTTACGCCATACAAACAACGCTTTTAAATCATAGGTCATAAGAATTAACCTCTCACCAGGCCCGACGAAATACTTAGAACCAACATGAACCCTACTATAATGTCTATCTGCCATCTCTCTCGCTAATAAATTGCTTTCACTTACCTCAAACCAAACCTCATCAGTAGGTACTAAGGTTAACTGTCTCATAAAACATAATATAAAAAATAAAGTAAATATACTTTACTCAATAAACTCAAACGGATCATAACAATCTCTGTACTTATAAAACTCAACCTTTAGGAAATGTCTAATACAATAAAGAGTATCACATAAACGCCGAAGTTCCATTAACTTCTTTTCTGCTATCTCATCAGCATGGTCGGTTATAGATTCCAATGTATCATAGCCATAACCAAAGAACTGACCAGGACACTTCCAGATAACTTTAAGATAAAATAACCGTGCCAACTCATATAACCTGTCTATGTCAAGTTCGTCAATAAGTTTATTAATACGAACATAAGCACTATACTCTAACTGAATGTAAAAGTTATCATATATCTGTTCAAGATCACTACAACTAACTACTCTGAAAAACTCATCAAGTACTTCCTTCTCTGGTCTGTGCTTTACATCACCAATATAATCACTCACTACCCTAAACAAAAACTGATCATACAGAAATGGATTAAGTACCTTCATAGTACTAACCAACCACCTGAAATCTTCTATTAACTCTATATCATTGCACATACTATCATCACCTAATCAACTAAGTCAAGTATATAGTATATAAAACCTACTTTATTGTTAAAGTCAAATAAAGTATCAATGTAATAACCACCTATCTTCTCAACCTTGAAATCATCTAACGCCTCTTTAAAACGTTCCATGCCATTAATATTCTTAAACTCAATAGTAACTAAATACAGATTTAAATCTGCGTCATAATCTAAGTAATAATCATGTACCATAACAGATGGATCAACACCATAGATGTTCGGTAATATCTCATCTATTAACTGAACGGTTAACTCAAATAACTCATCATACTTGTCCTTTAACATACTACATCACACCCCCTCTGTTATCTTAACTACATCATCTATACTATCAAGAATCATACCACCATACTTAACAATTAAATTACCTAATCTTAACAGAGTTTCAGGACTATTAGAATAGAAACTAATGTAACCAAAACTATACTTACTAACATCATAACCTAAGTACTTACTAACAATATAAGATACACTCTCAGCAATAACTTCACTATCACGCCGGGACAGTACACGACCTTTTATGTCACTCTCAGCACCTAAACTAAAACCATCCAATATAGTAAAAGCATGGGCTAATTCATGTAACAAGGTCTTTAATTGACTACTTTCTGGATACTTGGTATTAATGTGAATCTCATTTTTCTCAATGTCATAATAACCATGCTTAGTACCAGTTAACTCCTCATAATAAACTTTTATACCATTACGCTGACAAACTATTTCAACCGCTTCTTTAAGTAAATTGAACCTGTCATCAGGTGGCACTACAATACTCTTAACGAACTTCTCAATACCAACAGGTTTACCCTCAGTTTGACTTATGTCAAAAACATGGACTATCCTGAAGCCAACTAAACGCTCCTCATAATATTCTTCTTCCTTCTCTATGATAACTGTATTACCATACTCATCAGTAGTATAGTCCTTAACTTTACGAACCTGCTTAACCTTCTTTATTAACGGGGCATATATGGCTATGCCTTTCTCACCTTTCTTTACATGGCGACCCAACTTTAGCCATTTCTTATAACCTGCAACGATACTCGCTTCAGGATACTGAGTTAAAATCAATGCAGTATTGTAAAAACTATAAACATGAAAAGAAGTATAGAAGTTAAGTAAATCCTTCCAGTCATCGGAGTTCATATAGTCCTGTATCCCTTCTATTAACTGAGTATATAACTTGTTTAACTTCTTCTTCAAATAATCTAAACGGTCACTATGACCTTTACCCTTACTAAATGTACTACTGCTTACCATTGCTCAACACCAAATAAAATAAAGAAAAACAAACTATAAAAAATTTATAAAGTAAAAGATTAGTTAGTAAAATCCTCTATGGAATGGTTAGAACTCATCTGGTCATAAACTTCTTCTATCTTGTCTATAAGTTCTTTCTTCTTCTTGCGAAGTTCCTTTAAAAGGTCACTGTACCGCTTGATCATCATTTCAATCTCTATAAGTTCCTTCTCCATCTTCTCATAGTCCGAGTTGACAACCTCAGAACCTTCCTCAACCGCTTCCTTTTCCTCTTTCTTTTTTCTTGGCATATTTCATCACCTCAACAACATATATTAAATTTAAAGTATATATAATTTATCATGAACCTAATCATAGTGACTATCTTTATTATATTCATCATACTCAGAAGTTATACTAAATAGATCATAATACTCTGTTTTTAGTACTTTGAACTCATCATCATATATTCTTATATAGATGTACCTACCATAATATTTCTTATTATCAAAAGTCACTACACCGTCCCAATGATAGAAACTATCTAACTTAACCCGGTATTTACCTTTGGTTAATTCATACTCATTCACTTCAACCCAACCATGTGATTTAAACAAGGAACGATACTTATCAAGTAACTTCTTGCCATACTCTTTGACTTCTTCATAATTATCACTCACTATAATGTCATGTACTAAAAATAGTTCCGAATTTATCCAAAACACATTATCGTATCTTTTATTCCATGGTTTAAGCATTTCCTTTCACCTCCCATTTCTTGTAGTCAACTAATCTTCCTGAATCAAAAATACGAATTTCAATAACTCCATTTTGAAGATTAAAATCTATATCCACCTCCGAAAATCCTTTCTTTAAACTGTATCCCTTAGTACTTTTTACCTGTTCATAACCAATACTTTCGTACATTGCTACATATCCTCTTACTAAATCTCTTAACACTCCATAAAAATCATTCGTCTTTACTTCCGCTCTCATTTCTATTTTCATCTTTATTCACCTCTTGAAATCTTAAATGATAGACCAATATGGAAGAACTAAGATACAACCGTTTAAGGTCATAAATAAAACGCATAACATCCTGGTCTTCTGTTTTTATACGATACCTGTTTTTACTAACCTCAACTAAAATACCTTTCTTCGCTAACTCTTTAAACGCATAATAAATAGGGTAATTAGATATTTCTCCATTAGATAACTCAACTATGTCATCTACGCTATATGTTTTTGTGTGATCCCACATAGCCATAACAACTAAGGTAACTATGTGACGCTTTTTACCTAACAACTCAAGTATTGGATTATACACAAATCCTTTAACATCATCACTCATTGACCATCACCTCACTTATGGTTAGTATCCAAAAGTTCTATTAGTATATCATTAGGTAAACCATTCTTATTCAGTACCTTCATGTCTTCTATTATACTATCCTCATCATCAATATCATAGTGACCACACTCTGTATAAAAGTCAAAGTCAACTTCATACATAAGTTTGGGTTTAACTCTACTATGCTGAACACCAAATAAAGACCATAAAGTACTTGCGACCTCTATGGCGTCTTCTCTACTCAACCCATTACCATCAATATACACTTTACGACCATCACTTAACTCCATTATTACTGTTTGTTCCATAGCACTCACCATAACTAATAATTAAATGTAAAGTATATATAATTTACTTCAAATCAACCTGTTTAACTGACTTTAAGTGTTTTAAAAAATCAACTACAATACTACTAAACGCAGAAAAAGACACTAAAAACCAAAACAAAAAATGATCTACATAGCCACGAACATAAAACTCATAAGATAAAAAGAACCCAACTAATGAAAACAAAAGAACAGTTATTCTATGAGCAAGAGGATACACACGAGACATACTGTACACCACCCAAACTATTTTTTAACTTCTCTAAATTACTAAGTAGATAATCTACTATTCTTAACGACTCACTTACCTTACGACTGTATAACTCTAAAACATAATCACCTGAACCATTATACTTACTAACAAAAGAACTTAACCGGTTAAGTAAACTACGCAATTTCTCAAGTTCATCAATATAAACATCAATAGAAATCAAAAAATCATGTACAGTAGAACCATATAAAGCATGATTAAGATAATCTCTCAAAATGTCAGGACTATAATACTCAGGACTTTCTTTATGGATGTCAATTAACTGAATTAAGTTAAGTTCAGTATGATCTCTTATAATATTATTTCTGTACATATCATATAGTAAACTAAGATTATCACTTAAACGACAGGATAACTTAATAACACCATCAACAATGTAAAGTATAGTACTCCTTACTTCTGAGAGATTTGTTGACATACTATGCCACCATAGTTAATATCCTGTCCAACTCCTTATATACTCACGAATATAATCACTAACACGCTCACCATAGAGATTCTTACTAATAAAGTCAAGATAATCAAGTACTTCACGTGCTATGTCTTTAAGAGGTTCAGGATAAAAACGATCTACAATGATAAAAACTTTCATGCCCAATTTTATGAGATACTCACGGATATTGTTACCCTCATATAAGTACTGCAACTCATTAAAATAACGCTCAATATCATGGGCTAACTTCTGGTTGTAAATGTCCATGCTACTGAGAACCTGAACTAAACGACCAACATGAAAAGACATCTTTAGCATATTAACTGTAACCACATTACTAACATGCATAGTAGTAAATAATAAAACTAAACTATATAAATTTTACAAATACAAAAACTTATAGTAAAGTTTAGTAACTGAGTGCTAAACTATAAAGAAACTAACTTAAACTCCACATAAACATAACTACTTTCAGGACAGTAGTTTCTAATAACATAATCTATAAACTCCTCACTGTAACTAAGATACTCACCTAACTGATCTAAATAATACTGTACTAACTCCTTGTTACGATTAATGAAAGCATTGGCTAACTCACGACCTATACCTTCTAATAACTCATACTTATCTAAGAATCTCATTAAGATGTCCCTACTAAACTCATTCATATCAGTAAAAACAAAATTGAAACTACGACCATCACAGGTGATTATCATATCTATTCGTGCCATTATACATCACCAACAAACTATAACTATGAAATCACTATAAAAACTTTATAAAGTAATGTAAAGTATATATACAGTAAGCAACATATACAATAATGGGTGAGTAAAATGGAAGATAAAAAGATCGTAAAATGTGGCAGATGTGGTACATTCGTAGATAAAACAAAAGACCGTGGTAAAATGATTAAAGTATCAAAGAACAAAAAAAGAATATATGTGTGTAGTGAGTGTCTAACAGATATTAATCTAAATGTACTGAAAGAACTTGTGAAAAATGGTATAGACGACTTCTATTTCACTATACCAGAAGACCGGGAACTCGTACATACATACGATCTGTACATAAACTATAACAGTGAAAGAGTAATGAGTTTCAAAAGGAATATGGTCAACATAGAAATAAGAAGATTTGATGAGGAAACTAAAATACAACAGAAGGAAGAAGGATCAAAAATGATGATAATAGTAAAAACACTGTTCATGTACAGTTATAAGGATAGAAATGGTAACACAAAAGAGATTAAAAGAATGATATACTATGGAAACAACATGTGGTATTATCAAATGTTCATGATGTACCCATTCATAGCACCAAAGAACACAAAAGAAGCATACAAATACATACCAAAAATACCCAGGGACATAATTAAAGAAATTGAAACATCATGAAAACTTATCTATATTATTGTAAATGTAAATCATACCATTAAGTAAAACGAACATATCAAATACAGCAAAAGCAAAGTTAACAAGAAAAATATGCTTGGGATAAAGATCATTTATTCTATTCAAAGAATAAGACAACATTAAACTAGTATGAAATAGAACCATCATAAGAAAAATAAAAACCATATTTCTTTTTACTCCTTCTTCCATTGAAAATCACCCGCTCTTAAACACTAAGTACTCACTATAAACTGAATTGCTCTTAAAATCTTCTATCGCTTCGTCTAAACTGTAACCAAGACCAAAAATGTCATGTACTGTATCATAGACCATGTAAACATCACCATCACGCAAAACTAATAAACACAATGGATCAATAGTAAAATCATGTAACTCTATTATATCAACTAAATAGTCCAAGTTCCATAGCCACATGGTAATGCTCACCTTACCATGTGGTACTAACTACTCCTCATATTCCTTTATTACCTTTCTACGCTTTAAGTCCTTGATAATCAAACTCCGAACATACTCAGCAACACTTATAAACTCATCTGTATTGTCAACATATCTTTTCATCGTGTCATACAAGGTCTGGGGAATCATAACACTTGTCCACTTCTTTCTCGTAGATTCATTCTTTGACATATACATCACCAATACAGTATATTTAATTTAATCTATATAAATATTGTGAATATTAAACACTATTTTTAAAAAAGAGTAAAAAATAAATAAACTTATATCACAACTCAATACTTACCATGTTCTTCTATGAAATAGTGTATGTAGTCCCACAGCATATCACTCGTAGCATCCGCTATGCTATCCTCATATTCACTAATAAAGTCATAGAAAAACTTTAAACTCGGTATGAAACCAAATGAATCACGGATCATATCAGAGAAAACCTCATAGTCATACCAATTAGGTACTAATTCAACATTACTTATCAACCACTCTATCTGATTGAGAACATCAACAGGACGTTCTTTACGATTACTAAACCACTCACTTAGTTTATCATATATATCTTTTAAAATGTTCTCAACATCTTTATTGTACTCATTACTGACTACCATTTCACATCACCAAATAAACTAATAAACTAAACTATATTTAAACTTTATAAATTAAACCAATAATCTAATAACTAAATTGTCTCCTTCTGCATAACCATGTTTAACCAAATAAATAAAGATACTCTCCATTACTGACCTACCACCACTATAATAACTACCATCATTCAACTGTTCTGAATACTCCTCAACTACTTCTATGAGTAACTCTACACACTCATTCATATTCTATAAAATGATTACAACTATATAAAAGAAGGGGTATCACATAGAATCCATGTCAACCAAGTAAAAATGGTGGTGGGGCTGGGATTTGAACCCAGGAACTCCTACGAGACCGGATCTTAAGTCCGGCGCCGTTAGCCGGGCTTGGCTACCCCACCTTATCTAACTTTACCTCAATATTAAGTAAGTCAGAAAGTATAGATGAAAGAAACTGAAATACTTTTTCATTGACTTTATCATTTCTTAACCTTTCTGACATAAAGATCAATTCAAGTATTAAGTCAATATCATTATTGACTTCGTCTAACACACTATAACCATACTTGTTTTGCTTTACAGGAATAAACTCTAACTTCTTGTACATCTCATTAAGATAATCACCTGCTAAGGTCATAGACAACCACCACTATGAAAGGTTCTTAACATGTATGCCAAAATCCCTGGGTTTCTTCTGAAACTGCTCTAACTTAACTTTCTTATTATACTGCAATATCTTCAGGACATATCTACTATATTTTATCGCAAGGAACTTCATAAAGTCAACCATTGACCTTGCACCACATTCAACAATGATCCTATTCCTACCGTACTTAATATCATTGCTTTCGTTAACACTGTAATCTACTATTCTAAAATCACTGTTCTCATTAGAAAACATGTTGGCATAGTGTAGAAACCTCAGATTGTCCATAAAACTATTCTCACCCTTTACGATCTCTATTCTCATTACTCATCACTCTCCTCTATACTTATTACTCCTTCTGTAACAAACTTCTCTATTCTGTCAAGGAAAAGGTCTTCTATAACTCTACTTGATATGTGATAAAACAGTAAATCCTTTATGATACCTTTCATGTGGTACTTGGCACTGACATGGTTAACTAAACTCTCAACTCTACTGAGAACTTGTACTATGTCACTACTAAGATTATTTTTCATATACTCAACACCATCTACTGTTGCCATGCTATATCACCGACTAATAGATAGATTTTACTGTATATATAATTTATGCTAAAAAAAAGAAAACAAACTTATGCACCACCTAAGAAACTATAAGCATAACTAAGTGAACGACTTAAATTGTCTTCATATAACTTATCCAAAACAGATAACAATATATTATACAGAAACTCACACTCAGTTGAACTTAAACTATATCTCGCACACAAATGATCAACTACTTCATCAAGATCACTATACATTAACTCAAAAATCTCTTTTATACCTTCTCTAACCGCTTCATGTATGTGATCCATAAACACATCACCTCTCATAACTATATAAATCTGTATCTTCACAAAACTCATCAACACTAATAACCCGAACATAACCACGGTCTATCTCAGGCATTCTACGATAACCGGTACTCCTCAAATATACTTCCGGCTCATCACAATGAACCCACTCACCATAACTCTCGTCCCAAACATAGTAATCAAACTTGCCATTCTCAACGACTTCCTTTATAATGTCAACAAAATGATAACAATCACGACCATTATAACCAAAGTACTCTATTTTATATGTACGATCATAATACTGATAAAGTATGGCAATACTCCAATACTTATTCTCTTTCCGTATCCAGAAGGTACGCTTGTAAATACCTTTACGACCCATTAAAACCACTCTCCTAATCTTTTAACATGCTGAGTATCGCACCAACTATTGCACCTGTTATGATACTCAATAATACATTAGTAAATACTGCACTACCAAACTCTTTTACTTCCTCAACAAGAGGACTAACACTTGAACCAAATGAACTATGTACCTTTACATTGCTTATGGATACATCAACAACAGGACTTACATCCTTACCTTGAGATTCATAGTAGTCCTTAACACTCATGTATATAGTCGTCTTCATGTTCTGTACTATCTCATCAGCACTAAGAACTTTATTATCATAACCATAAACACCCATAGTTAAGAACATGAGAACTAAACTAAGTGAAACATCATTATTAAAATAATAAAATATACCATTCTTACCAAGAAAACCATAACCATGACCACTAATATCAAAACTCGGGTCAGGGTCGGGAATACTAAGGTGAATATTAAAATCAAACTCATAATAAGTGCCTTTTGTAGGATCATAAGCAGGATGATACTCGGCATAAGTGTCCCATAAAACACTAAACTCAGTGTCCTTTAACTTGTCATTATTGTCAACTACTATATTCTTATACTCTACTGTACACTTCTGCACGAACTCATTAAAACCAATGGAAATCTTATGATAGTCAACTGTAAGTATCCTATAAATTATATACTTGGCAAGAATATCATTGGAATAAATGTTATACAAAACAGGTAATGACTTGTTATTCTCAGGAGTATAACCAATTAACTTAAAACCTATGGGATCAAAAGCAGAATACAGTACCAACTTCATAGGTAAAACCTCATCATTTAACCAGTCACTAACATCAGGATAACCTTCTATAACTGAACTCTTTATCAGAGTCGCTATCAGCATACATCATCACCAATTGTATAGTAAGTAAGAACAACTATAAATAAATTATAAAGTAAAAATTATTCAACTGATATTACTTTCATTAATATCACCAAAACATAATAAGAATTACAATTATAAAAACTTTATAAAAAATAAAAAGATTTTATACTTGCTTACCATCCATAAAATTAACACATGGTAGAACATCTATATGGACAACATCATTTTCAATAAATATAATAACACATGTTTCACCTATCCTTGCATAGATGTCTCCTTCAGAATCTGTGTACCAATCATCAAATATGTCATCAACTGCACCAATAAAAATACTTATATATAACTCTGTATTCTGGATACTATGCTCATAAGGAGATAATTTTTCTAACTCAACAAGATACTCGTCATACTTCCTTTGTAACATGGAACGAATAATACCAAGTACATCTTCGCCTATCATCTATATCACTACCTAATCATCTAAATTCATAACCACATTCTCTAAGATGCTCAATAGTAAACTGTGTGTCATCCCATATCTCCTCGTACTCATTATCAGTATCTATTATGTAAACATTCTCACCAACTTTACCGGTATCAGGATCGTAGGTACGACCCTTGTGGATCATATAGTACTTAAACATCTCATAAATAACTCCAGTTAAGCGATCCTCAATCCATACACGGGAATACTCATTAGAATAAAATAAACTATCAGCAACTCTTAACGCTTCGTCAAATGTTTCGTAAACACCAATAGTACCACCTTTACCATAACAACCCTCACCATCAATCTCACTACACTCTATAAGCTCATTACCAAATAGATAATAGTAACCGTGGTCGGCACTAACCCAATATAAATTAGGTAACTTACCATCACCAACATATTCTTCAGGGGGATAATTCTCAAGTGTTACAGGTTTCCTTAATGGTTCTTCTTCACATCTTACCATCTATATCACCAAATAAACTAATAAACTAAACTATATTTAAAATTTATAAATTAAATTATATGTCTGTTATCTTTATCACCAACTAAACGACGGTAATTTTCTTACATATTCCTCAGAGTACTTCATTGTCAATATATTCTTTGCATACTTAAACCAAGCAATCTTATCTCTTTCAAATAGTTTTACTAATTCATAAATAACATTAAAACCTCTCATCGCTAACTCAAAACAATACATTGATGTAAAACCAACTGAACGAACTTTTAATACAAGTGGTATCATTGCATAATCAACTATTTCTGAAATTGCATAAGTTCCTGCTGAATAACAGAAATACCTTGCCTCACTTTCAGACATGACACCATTTATAACGCCACATACATACGCATATATTTTCTCTCTATAATCTCTAAACTTACTATAACCATACTCTAATGCACACTTATCTAAACACTCAATAAAAACACTATAACTTTCTTCTGTTGCTGATGTATAACCTCTTTCTTGAACCTCATCAATAGCAATACTATACAACCCACTCATTTGCCTTAAATTATCAAGTATATAGTGATGTAATGGATCACTTGTACCTATTACTCGTATTAGTTCTTCATCTCTAACTGAACTTCTAACTTCTACCATATATATCACTGTCCTACTCTATATTACTAAATAAACTAATAGTTCAAAAGTATTTAAACTTTATAAATTAACATCTACCACTAAAATAACTAAAAACATTACCCGTATAACCAAGATAATAAACCAAACTTGGACTTAAATCTGCATACTCCATAACAACAACTCCTACGATGCTGTGGTCTTAGCAATAAAATAATTATACAAAAGGTCTAAACTATCATGAGGATGGACTTTTATCTCTACACCCTTTAACTTGAACTTAACAACACAATTATCATGGTTCGCTATCTTACTTGCTACATAAAGGGCGTCTTTAATATCAGTGTCTTCTGGAAACTCTATCTCCTTAACTTCAATGTACTTAACTTCTTTATCCGACATGCTAAACACCATACTGATTTATGAACATACAAATATAAAACACTTACTATAAATGTAAAGTATAAATACTATGTGACTTAAACAAATAATATTATTTCTTTTTTGTATAACTACTCTTTGGTATATAACCTTCTTCCTTTAGAATGTAATAAATCTCCTCTGCTAATTCTATTGCTTCCTTTAATGTTAATTTCCTATTCTTGTACCTATTTAAAATGGTTAAAACCCTGTAACTCTTAATGTTTGCTCTGATCCATTCCTCATCCAACTTACCTGTTTTCATATTATAGATTCTATTGAGAATCTCACTAATATGAGTAGGAATGTAAAGAAGGTCTAAGATCAGGTCACCAAGTGTATAGTCCCTCGGCATAGTTATACACCTGCCTTAACATGAACAGATTTACTAACTGTTTCAGGACTAACCATTAAAGCAACCTGAAACTCCTGGACGCTACGCATAATATCAGCATACATAAGCAACGCTAAGGTATGTTCACAATAAGAATCCTCACCATGCTCACTACAACTTAAATAGTACACATCTACACTATACTGCTTACCACCATGCTCAGGTTTTAAACCAAATTCAACAACAGCATGGACGGGTTCTTCATAGAAAATAATATCGTAAAAATTACCTTCCAAATGCCATTGCTTGGGAAACTTGATACCTTCTTTCTCGCCACGCTCTATCTTTGTATAACTCTCCTCACTAACTAAACGATTAATATTGAGGTCTATTAAGTCCATAAATGTATTCAAAACCTTTAACATACTAATACCAATATCATTAACTAAATTTACAAACTTATCAGAGACACCAATAACGGGCTTAACCTCAATAGGTAATTCAGTACCTTTAGCCGGAACATAACCAGTACGACCATACAACTCTATCATAGTACTACGAACACTCTCAACTATTGAACCTAATAAATTGATATAGCATAGTATATCTTCACATTCTTCACCTTTCTTGAGAACTTCATCAGTAACAAAATACGGAAATTCACGATGTAAATACTCTAACTCTCGCTGGAAATAACCTAATATGTATCTCGGCTCTTTATACTCCTCAGTAGTAATTAACCTCGCCATGATACCATAAATACTACGCTCCAAACGACATAACTCCTCAGCATAGTCAACTACACTCTTAATCTCTCTTGGCATACGAACCACTATAACTAATAATAAAACTAAAAATATAAAAAACTTATAATTTAAAATCACTATATCCATTACTATTATTCTTGATACTTGACCACAGAGTATTAAATTCTTTGTCCTTCTTAGATAAATACTCTCCAATAATATTCAACTTAACACGATCTTTGTATAACTTGTTGGCAAGTTCTTCAATGTCCTTAATAGTGGACTCTATCTTCTTTATGTAGTACTTTAATAACCATAGTATGATACCGACATTCGCACTTAATTGTGCAACCTGTATATATAGTGCTGTTAACTCATCCATTATTATCACACTCCTTACTAAAGAAATATATAAATAAAACAAATAAAAACTTTTTACTTTATGAACCGGGTCTAAACGGCTTCTTTATAAACCTTGGTAAAAAGTTACTACGTTCTACTTCTTCTGTGACGGATGGCTTCTTAACACCAACCTGAACTTTACCCGACTTGGATACTGACTTAACCTTCGCCTCAACTTCACCTTTCTTCTCCGCTTCTTCCTGCTTCTTCTTCTCTAAGTACTCCTGATATGCTTTCTCACGCTCACGAATTAACTTTAACTGATACTGAGTAGCAACACTCGGTAACTCCCTGAGATACGCCAGAACCTTGAACCTGCTCCATGCGGTCTGAGTAAACTTCTCGTCTATATCATAGTCATGAACTATTGTAACACCTTGTGAACCGGGAACTTCATAACCTGCAACTGTATAGTAGGTCTTATATCTACCACTACGCCAACTCTCATAAACACTACATGTTTCGGTGGTCTTGGTGGACTTGTAGGTAACTGTCGCCCTACCATAAGGACACACTAACCAAAACGGACAGTAACAGCACTCCCATGCTTCTCTACGCTTGTCACTTTCAGGAATATCAAACGCCAAACTTGTAGGATCAAACTCATACTTCTTACCGGCAATGTTATTATTATACCACTCAACAAACTCAACTAACTTACGCTCAATATCATCATAATCTATATCGTTAATTAACCTAACCTTAAAGAAACTATCAAAACTGTTATAGTACAACTCAAAATAGTCAGGAACTATATCATAATTCTCTCTTAGTAAATAAGCATAAAAACTAACCTGTAAAACATGATCTTTTCTCGGTAAATACTTCTCTATACTCCACTCCATTAAACTTGTGGTCTTAAACTCAGTTAATACAACCTTACCATCACTCGTAACATATAGACCATCTGCTCTGCCACTTATACCTATTTCCTTAGAAAATAACGGAATCTCTTTGGCTCTCAACTTATCATAAAGGTACTTATGAAATACATTACCACGCTCAATATAGAATAAATCCAGCGGATCTAAATACAACGGTAC
>Ga0256832_1000402_pt1 | contig 27286 bp, 23 predicted proteins | sample 134614metaG_FD_190534 | JGI IMG/M metagenome (GOLD analysis project Ga0256832, IMG submission 190534) | Hydrothermal vent microbial communities from Lau Basin, Pacific Ocean - 134-614 | ecosystem: Environmental > Aquatic > Marine > Hydrothermal vents | place: Pacific Ocean: Lau Basin | collected...
GGTGCGCGCCATGGACGCCTTGGAAGCCCTCGCCCGCACACGCGGCATCGAGCCGGAGCTCATCGACGGCCTGGGGCAGCACCGCCGAGCTTCGCCGGATTCCTTGCTGGCGATCCTCCGGGCCCTCGGCGAGCCGGTGGAGCGGCCGGAGGATGCCTGGGACGCGTTGCGGCGGCCGGTGCACAAGGCCCGAGTCCTCGTGGCCTGGGACGGGTGGGCCACCTTCCCGCTGCCTGCCGAGCGCCTCCTCGAAGGCACCTCGGACCTCGGCGAAGCCTGGACGCGGCGCGTGCAGCCGCGGGAGGGATGGGCGAGGGTGGAGGTGCCCTTCGGGGTGCACGACGTCCACTGGGAAGGCGGGCAGGCGTGGGTGATTTCGGCACCGACCGTCGCCTACGGTCAAGCGGAGCGGGTATGGGGGCTGTTTGCGCCGCTCTATGCGCTCTACGAAGAGGGGCGCTCGGATCTTGGCACCTTCCGTACCCTCCGCCGCGCGGCATCGCTCACCCGGGAGCTCGGCGGGCGCTACTTTGCGACCTTGCCCCTGCTGCCAACCTTCGCCGAGGCGCCGAGACGCGAGCCGAGCCCCTATGCGCCGGTCAGCCGCCTGTTCTGGAACGAGCTGCACCTGGACTTGGAGGCGCTGCCGGAAGCCGCCGGCGCGCCGCTGCCGCTCCCCCAGACCCCACCGCTCATCGACTGGGACGCGGAAGCGGACGCGCGCCTCCCTCGACTCGCCGAGCTGGCGGCCCGTTGCCGCGGCGACGCGGCAGCCGAGCTGGAGGCGTGGCGGATCGCTCACCCTCTCGTGGACGCCTACGCCGTGCACCGCGCCGAGTGCTCCTTCGGTGGGGACCCGGCGATGGTTCGGGCGTTCTGCTTCGCGCAGTGGCGCGCGGCCCAGCAGCTCGAGGGCATCGACGGCCTGTACCTCGATCTGCCCCTCGGGGTTCATCACGACGGCTTCGACGTAGCGCGTTGGCCCGATCGCTTTGCCACCGGCTGCTCCGCCGGTGCCCCTCCCGACCCGCTCTTTGCTGGCGGCCAGAACTGGGGCTTCCCGCCGATGCACCCGGAGCGCGACCGGGCCCAGGGATACGCCTACCTGCGGGCCTGCCTCGAGCACCACATGCGGGTCGCTCAGGTGCTGCGCATCGACCACGTCGCCTGGCTGCACCGGCTGTACTGGGTCCCGCAGCACGCTTCGCCCACCGACGGCGCCTACGTCACCAACCCGCACCCGGAGGAGCTCTATGCCTTGCTCTCGCTCCTATCGCACCGCCACCGGTGCCGTGTCGTCGGTGAGGACCTGGGAACGGTGCCGCAGGCGGTGCGGGAGGCGATGGCGGCTCATGGTTTGTTGCGCACCTGGGTGCTTCAGCTTTTCGCACACGAGGGCGGCTGGGAGGCGCCACCGGAGGGCAGCGTCGTGACCGTGAACACGCATGATCTGCCGACCTTTGCTGGCTGGTGGCAGATGCGTGACATCGACGACTGGGTCGCGCTCGGGCTCTTCGACGAGGTGCAAGCCCGCGCCGAGCGCGAGCGACGAGGCCGCGTCCGCGAGGCTCTTCGCCGGGCGGCGGGGGCCTCGTCAGACGCCGATCCGGTGTCCGTGGTCGCCGAGCTGATGCGTCTGCTCTCGACGGGTCCCGGCCAGATCCTGCTCGTCAGCGTCGAGGACCTCTTCGGGGAGACGCGGCCTCAGAACGTCCCGGGCACGCACCGTGAGCGTCCCAATTGGCGGGGGAGGGCAGCGCGCTCCCTCGACGCGATCGCCGACCAAGCCGAGCTGCTGGCCCGCATCGACGCCGCCCGGCGCTGACCGCTGCGCCGGCTCCGCCCAGTCCACGGATCGATCGACGATCGCTGTTGAGATGTGCTCTAAAGCGTCGCCATGACGAGCAAGGGAAGCCGGTTGCCTAAGCTGATGGAGATCATGCAGAGGTTGCTCGGGCCCCAGGGGTGCCCCTGGGACCGAGAGCAGACCCTCGAGAGCCTTCGACCCTACGTCCTGGAGGAAGCGCACGAGGTGGTCGAGGCGATCGACCGCGGCGATCCCGATCTCTTGCGCGAGGAGCTCGGCGACCTCTTGTTCCAGGTCGTCTTTCAGAGCGAGCTCGCTGCCAAGCAGGGCTGGTTCGACATCGACGATGTGGTCGATGCCATCTCGGACAAGATGGTGCGCCGGCATCCGTGGGTCTTCGGCGACCAGGAGGTGGGTGACGCCAGCGGCGCCCTCGACCGCTGGGAGGCGATGAAGGCCCAGGAGAAGCGAGAGCGGGGCGCGCTCGGCGGGGTCCCCGTAGCGCTGCCGGCCCTGCTCCGCGCGCTGAGGGTTGGCGAGAAGGCCGCGGCGGTCGGCTACGACTGGCACGACGCCGCCGGGGCACGGGCGAAGATCGACGAAGAGCTCGCGGAGCTCGACGAGGCCGTCGCCGGCGGGGACTCGGACCGCATGGAGGAGGAGCTCGGCGACCTGCTCTTCGCCGTCGCCAGCTTCGCTCGCAAGGTGGGGCTCGACCCGGAGTCGGCGCTCCGGCGATCGCTGACCCGCTTCAGCAAGCGGTTTCGCCACGCGGAGCTCGCGGCGCAGCGCCAAGGAACCTCGCTCCGCGAGCTCGACGACGTGGCCCTCGACACCCTTTGGGAGGAGGCCAAGCGCGAGGAGGAGTGAACCCTCGCCCTCCGGGTTCGATGGCGTACCCTGGGGGGCGTGCGCGCGACGGTCATCGGGGCCCTCGTTCTCGCGGGGGCTTTCGCGGGGTGCGTGGGACCGACGGTCGTCGCCACCGTCCCGACGCCGGCGCTCGTCCCGCTCCGGACCTTCCCCGTGATCGTCCTCGCCCCGGGACCCCGCTCCGCCGAGCGCCGGATCGGCGAGGCCCTCGCCCGGCACCTTCGAGGCGACGGGCGCGAGGTGCGCCTCGTCGACCAGGCGAGCATCGAGGCGATGCGCCAGCGGGGCGAGCTTCCGCCGGCGAGCGTGGTCGTGGGGCTGGAGGTCGAGGAGCTCCGGGCGAGTCGCACGCGCCTGGGCAACCGTCCCGAGACCGTCTGCGGGCCTGCGGGCTGCTACACGCGTGGCCGGCCGGATAGCTACCAGGTCCCGACCCTACGGATGAGGGCACGGCTGACCGTCTTCGAGGGCCCTACGGGGCGGCCGCTGCAGCGCCTCGGTGTCGAGGCCCAGGAGGAAGGGCGCAGCTACGCTCGCATGCGCGATCGGGCGGTGCAGCAGCTCCTCGGGCGCCTGCGGACGATGGTCGATCCGCACGTCGAGCGCGTGAGCGTGCGTTTGCGGAGCGTGGATCTTCCAGCGGTGGAGCCCGCCCTCGAGGAGATGCGGCGAGGTCGCTGGCACCGCGCGCGCCGCCGGCTCGAGGCCCTCGTCCGGAGCGAGGGTTTCGGGCGGCTGGGCGCCCGCGAGCGGGCGCGCGTTTGGTACGATCTAGGCGTCGCGCGCCGTTTCGATCCGGAGACCTTCGCGCGGGATCCCGAGCGTCACTTCCGGGCCGCCGAAACCGCCCTGCGCCGCGCCCTGCGTCTCGACCCCGACCCCGCTTACGACCGGGCGCTTGCGGACCTGCTCGCGCACCGCGAGCGCGCTCGGCTCCTGCGGGCCCAGCAGCAGGCCGCAGAGCACAACTTCCGTCTGGGGCCCGCCGCGCCGCCGATGCCTCTGCCGCCGCCGGGCTACGGACAGCAGCCTTGAACGTTCAGAGGCGCGCGTAGGGGAGCGCGACCACGTCTTGGACGCGCTCGGTTCCCAGGAGCAGCATCACGAGACGGTCGAACCCCAGAGCGTTTCCGCCCGAAGGGGGGATGCCCTCTTCCAGGCTCGCGACGAAGCGCTCGTCGATGGGGTAGACCGGCTTGCCCATCGCCTCCCGGGCGCGCTGGTCGCGCTCCAGGCGAAGGCGCTGCTCGTCCGGATCGACGAGCTCGCCGAAGCCGTTGCACAGCTCGACGCCCGCGACGTAGGCCTCGAAGCGCTCGCACACGCTCGGGTCCTCGGGGCTCGAGCGCGCCAAGGAGGCCATCGTTATGGGCCAGTGGGTGAGGAACACCGGACGCTCGCGGCCCAGTCGCGGTTCGATGGCCTCGACGAGGAGGCGAAAGAAGCGTTCCTCGTCGGGCAGCACGGCGTCCATCTCGACACCCGCGTAGCGCCGAAAGGCGTCGCGGACCGTGAGACGCTCCCAGGGTGGCGCCACGTCGACCGAAGCGCCATGCGCTGGAGCGATCGTCGTCCCTCCAAGGGTGGCGCGCGCCACGTGCGCCACGAGCGTTTCGGTGTCGCGCATGACGTCGTCGACGCCGGCGAAGGCCCGGTACCACTCGACCATCGTGAACTCGGGCTCGTGCAGGGGCCCCCGTTCGCCGCGCCGAAAGCAGCGGGCGGTTTGGTAGATGCGCTCGGCGCCTCCTGCCAGAAGGCGCTTCATCTGGTACTCGGGGCTGGTGATGAGCCAGCGGGCGTCGGCGCCCTCGAGGCCCTCGACCCGGTAGGCGTCGAGGTGCGGGTCGAGCCCCGGGCTCGGCACCATGGTCGGCGTCTCGACTTCGAGGAAGCCCTCGTCGTCGAAGAACGCGCGCACCGCCGCGAGCATCCGGGCGCGGGCTCTCAGCCGCTGCAAGCGCCCCGACTCCCGTAGGCTGCGCCACTCGCCGTCGGGGGCGGGGAAGGGGCGCCGGGGGAGGCCGAGGAGACCGAGGGTCCCCTGCAGGTGCGTTCCGAGCCACCGGCCGCGGGCTTCGACCCACGCGCCGGGCTCGAGATCGGGACGTGGGGGATCGAGCTCGACCCAGAGGGTGCCTGTTTCGTCACAGATCGCGGCGCGCTCCCCGGCGATCTGGAGCACTCGGCCAGCGACCCAAGCCGGGTTCCCGGCTCCTCCGGCGAGCACCGCCGCAACGCTGGATCGCTTGGCGGACACGCGCGGTGGGTCAGCCCTTGACGCGCTCGACGTACTGTCCCGTCCGCGTGTCGATCTTCAGCTTGTCACCGACGTTGACGAAGAGCGGGACGTTGACGACGAGACCCGTCGAGAGCGTGGCGGGCTTGGTCGTGTTGCCCGACGTGTCTCCCTTGAAGCCAGGGTCGGTCTGGGTCACCTCGAGCACGACGAAGGTAGGCGGCGTCACACCGATGGGGCGACCCTCGAAGAGCATTACGTCCACCTCCATGTTGTCGAGGAGGTAGTGGACGTTGTCGCCGAGCTGCTCGGCGCTGATGCGGAGCTGATCGTAGCTCTGCGTGTCCATGAACACGTAGCTGTCGCCCTCGGCGTAGAGGTATTGCATCGTCCGCTCTTCGGTGTCGGCCTTCTCCAGCTTTTCGCCGCTCTTGTAGGTCCGATCGATCACGGCGCCGGTGATCATGTTCTTGAGCTTGGTGCGAAAGAAGGCTTGGCCCTTGCCTGGCTTCACGAATTGGCTCTCGACCACCTGGTACGGCTGCTTGTCGATGAGCATCTTGAAGCCCTTCTTGAGGTCGCTGGTGTCGGCCATCGGTCGTGTCTCCGTCTCTTCTTTCGGTGCCTCGGGGGAATTCAGTCGGTGTCGCCGATGACCCGGCGCGCCACGACGACATCGCTCGGGCTGACGGTCGTCGCGTCCGGTTCGGCGGTGATCTGGAGCGTGAAGTGGCGGTGGGGGGTCGTGGCCATCATGCGGCCCGTGCGCTCGGACGGATCGTAGTCGAGGATCCCGGCCTTCTCCGCTGTCCGCCCGGGAGGGACGAACCAGACCGCGTAGACGCTGAGGTTTGGCCCCAGGCGCTCGACCGGGGGCAGGTGGTCGATGGCGACGGTCACCATCGTGTTGCCGCCCTCGATGGGTTCGACCTGCACCGTGCCGTCGCTTCCGGCGGCTCGGGCGGTGCCGACGATGGCGTATTCGGTCGGCCCGCCGCAGGCCGCGACGGGCGAAAAGAGCAGGAACATCAAGGCCAAGCGCCGCATTGCGGAACGCTTGTAGAGGGCGCTGTGGGCCCGGTCAAGCGGCCTCAGTTCGAGGTGCCCGCGCTGCTCCGTCCACGGATTGCCCGCCGCGTCAGCTCGCGCAGATGCGGGCGCGCGTCTCGCGCCAGGGCCGAGCGGGGCCAGCGTCGGATGAGCGTGCGCAGCGCCTCTCGGGCCGTGTCGATGTCGTCGAGCTCTTCGGCGCAGCGGGCCAGCAGCCACGTCGCGTCGTCCTGGAGCTCTCGGTCCGTTTGTTGTTCGACGACCTGGCGGGCATAGACGATCGCCTCGCTCTGGCGGCCGAGCTGGCGGAGGGCTCGCGCAAGCTGGAACTTCACCGCAGGGATGTGCGCGGCCTCGTCTCGAAGCCGCACGGACTCCTGGAACTTCTCGGCGGCCTCGGCGTAGCGGCCCGTTCGCATCAGCTCCAGCCCGCTCTGGTAGGCCGCGATCGAGAGGTCCAGGCGGAAGCGGTCGTAGGTGTCGCGGAAGAAGGCCGCCTCCGCGGGCGAGAGGTTCTCCTGCGCGATCTGCGGGTACTGTTCGACGACCTCGGCGCGCCGCTGCTCGCGGATGAGCTCGTAGAACTCGCCGGCCCGGTTCTCGGCCCGCGCACGTTCTTCGGCGCGCCGGGTCTCCTCGGTGAGCTCGCCCTCCAGCTCCGCTACCTGTTCGCGCAGACGGGTCATCGCCGACTCGATCTCGCGGATGCGGGCGTCCGAGGCGAGCTTGAGGCCGACGAAAGACAGCGCCGCCACCGTCACGAGGAAGACCGCGCCGTTCCAGTTGAAGCGTCGCTCGTAGCCAGCCTGACGCTTGGCGATGGACTTGATGTCGGCGCCCAGGGAGTTGACCAGGTTGTTCGTCTTGATGATCAGCCCACGAGACTCGATGATCTCTTTCTTGATCTCGCGGATCTCCTCGTCGGCGTCGCGCATGCGAAGCGGTCCGTTAGCCCGCCGGCCCGTTCGGGGCAAGGGGGCGGACCCGGACGCCGCCGCCCCGGGCGCTCCGCTGCGAAAAAAGAGACCCCTCGGTCACGGGGGCCCGGGCGCCGGCTACTTGACGGCGAGGCCCTTGGGCCGCTTTGCTTGTTCTCGGGGGAGGAAGAGTCAGGGAAACGGATGGGTCGACCAAGAGTGGCGTTCGTGGGCACCGGCGGTGCGACGAAAGGCATCGCGCACCTGGGGGTGCTCAAGGCGATGGAGGAGCTGGGGCTTCAGACCGACGTCTTCGTGGGCGCCTCCGCCGGAGCCATCGCCGGCGCCTTCTACGCCATGGGCGTTGGCGCCGACGAGATGGTCGGCTGGTTCCGGCCGTTCTGGAAGCGGCACCGAGCCGGAGATCCACTCAAGGGGCGCTACCTCCTGGGGGCGCCGACCCTGGCTCAGATCCGCGATCCGGGCTGGCTCTCCTCGGGGCTGCTGAGCATCGACCGCTTCGAGCGGTTCCTGGCGCGCCGTCTGCCGCACAACGATTTCCGGCAGCTCGACCGCCCCTTGTACGTGACGGCGACGGACGTCGACGGGCGGGGGCGTGCGGTCTTCGGTCGTGGCCACATCGAGGACGTGCCCATCTCGCAGGCGCTGGCGGCCTCGAGCTGCGTGCCGCTGCTGTTCCGACCCTACAAGATCGGGGACCGGTACTACTGCGACGGGGAGCTCGTGCGAACCCTCAGCCTCGACCTGGCGGTCAGCGCCGGGGCCGACGTCGTGGTGGTCTCGAACGTGTACCGCCCGCACCTCACGAAGGCGGGCCAAGTGTCGGTGGCGCGGCGCGGCGCGCTGGCCATGGGGCGGCAGACGCTCAACGTCGTGTTGGCCGAGAAGGAGAAGCGAGGCATCGAGCTCCTCCGGCAGCTCTACCCGAACGTCACGATTCTCAACGTCTCGCCCGATTTGGGCGAGTTCTCGTTCACCTCTCGCCGCCACGCCCGCCGACTCTTGCTCCGGGGGTATCGGGAGAGCCTACGAGTGTTGGCCGCGGCGAAGCGTCGCGGCGTCTTCGACGACGCCACGGTCGTTCGCCCTGTCGAGGCCTGAGCGTTCGACCTTTGGCTGCCCCGCCGGAGCCATCTCCGTTCGCCGGTGGTCGGAGGAAGCGGACCGCTTAGAGCACATCTCAACAGAGCACATCTCAACAGCGTCGTCGATCGATCCGTAGACTGGGCGGGATCGGTGGCGCATCCGCGAGCCGAAGGAGCATTCTCGAGGTGAGAGGATGGCGGCAGAGTGCGAAGGCCGCGGAACGGCGACGAGGGGTTTTGAGATGTGCTTTAGTTCGTCGGTGGTAGGAGGAAGCGTCGGCGAGCGCGGGGATCGTGGAGCCTTTCGAGAGGGTAGGCTTCGCCAAGGGCTCTGCCGTCGAAGAGCTCGGGGCACCGTGCCCGGAAGTCGTCGAAGGTCTCCCCCGTCCGCCGACGCTCCTCGATCAACGCTACGTAGGCCCAGGTGATCGTTGCGTGGAACTTTTCCGGGCGACCGGCGCGCTCGGCGAGACGCCGAAGGCCGCGGCATGTTCGAAGCAGGGCTTCCTCCGGCGAGAGGCGTTGCAAGAGCGTCCAGGCCACGCGCACGTGCATGACGTGATCGAAGCTGCCGACATCGAGGGTGCCCTCGGCGAAGGCCTGCATCAGCGTGTCGTCGTTCATCGCGCCTCCTCGATGCGGTGGCTGTCGCTCGCGTCCAGATCGAGGCCGTAGACCTCCTTGAGTTGGGCGACGACCTTCAGCGTCTTTTTCGAGAAGGGCGCTTTCCCTTCGAAGGCGTGCAGGACGATCCCCTCGAGGAGATCCCCCAGGGACAGGTCGTGGTACTCGGCGAGGCCCTTGAGCACCTTCACGACGCGCTTTTCCATCCGGACGCCCGTCTGGACCCGCTCGATCCTCCTGCTCATGATGGTAACATTGTACCAAGGTAACACGGGCCGCAAGCGCCAAGAACGACGAAAGCCCACCGCTTGGAGGGCTTTCGTGCTCGCGCTGCGGTTCCGCCGTTTCGTCGGCCCCCGACCGATGGGCCGTGGTCGCGACGAAGGGGCCGATGCTAGTTCAGCATCGCGGCGATGGTCGTGCCCATGTCGCTAGGCGTCGGTGCGATCTTCACGCCGGCTGCCTGCAGTGCTTCGATCTTCGCCGCCGCTGTGCCTTTGCCGCCGCTGATGATGGCGCCGGCATGGCCCATCCGTTTGCCTGGCGGCGCGGTCACGCCGGCGATGAAGCCGGCGACCGGCTTGGTGAAGTTCTCCTTGATCCAGGCCGCGGCTTCTTCCTCCGCGCTGCCTCCGATCTCACCGATGAGGATGACGCCTTCGGTGCCTTCGTCCTCTTGGAACCTCTCGAGCACCTCGATGAAGCCCGTCCCGTTGATGGGGTCGCCGCCGATGCCGATGGCCGTGGACTGCCCCAAGCCGATCGCCGTCACCTGATCGACCGCTTCGTAGGTGAGCGTGCCCGATTTGGAGACGACGCCCACCTTCCCCGGCCGATGAATGTGGCCCGGCATGATGCCGATCTTGCATTCGCCCGGCGTGATCACCCCAGGGCAGTTGGGGCCGACGACGCGCGTCGCCGACTGGCTGTCGAGGACGCGCCGCACCTTCAGCATGTCCATGACCGGAATGCCTTCGGTGATGACCACCACCAGAGCGATCTCCGCGTCGACGGCCTCGAGGATGGCGTCGGCGGCGAAGGGCGGCGGCACGAAGATGAGGCTGCAGTCGGCGCCCGTCTTCTCCTTGGCTTCGCGCACCGTGTCGTAGACCGGCGCGCTGCCCTTGCCGCTTGGGTTCTGCCAGGTCTGCCCGCCGCGGCCGGGGGTGACGCCGGCCACGATCTGCGTGCCGTAGTCCTGGCATTGGCCGGCGTGGAAGGTCCCGGCCGAGCCGGTGATGCCTTGAACGATGACCTTGGTGTCCTTGTTGACGAGAATCGACATGGTTCAGGCCTTCCCCGCGAGCTCGACGATGAGCTTCGCACCTTCGGCCATGGTGTCGGCCGGTGTGATGTTGAGGCCGCTCTCGGCCAGGATCTTCTTTCCCTCGTCGACGTTGGTGCCTGCCAAGCGCACCACCAGCGGCACCTTCAGCCCGAGCTCACGGGTGGCGGCCACGACGCCCTTGGCGATGATGTCGCAGCGCATGATGCCGCCGAAGATGTTGACGAAGATCCCCTTCACTTTGTCCGAGCGCAGGATGATCTTGAACGCGGTCGTCACCGCCTCCTGAGTGGCGCCGCCGCCGACATCGAGGAAGTTGGCGGGCTCGCCGCCGAAGTGCTTGATCGTGTCCATGGTGCTCATGGCCAAGCCGGCGCCGTTGACGAGGCAGCCGATGTTGCCGTCGAGCTGGATGTAGCTGAGGCCGGCGGCCTTGGCCTCGGCCTCCGTCGGCGGGATCTCGTTGGGGTCTTCGAGGTCCGCCCATTCGGGGTGACGGAAGCTGCCGTTCGAGTCGAAGTTGATCTTCGCGTCGAGGGCGACCACCTCGTCGCTCTTCGTGATGACCATCGGGTTGATCTCGGCGATGGCGCAGTCTTCCTGCACGAAGAGCTTCGCCAGGGCGCCGACCAGTTTGCCGAAGCCCTTTTGTTGCGCCTTGTTCATGCCGAGGCCGTAGGCGAGCTGCCGGATCTGAAAAGGCTGGAGCCCCACGGCGGGGTCGACCCAGACCTTGTGGATCTTTTCGGGGTGCTCTTCGGCGACCTCCTCGATCTCCACGCCGCCTTCCGTCGAGGCCATGATCACCACGCGCCTGCGCTGGCGATCCACGGTGAGCGCCAGGTAGAGCTCATTGGCGATGTCGAGGCCTTGCTCCACGTAGAGGCGCTTGACCTCCTTGCCTTCGGGGCCGGTCTGCTTGGTGACGAGCACCTTGCCGAAGAGCTCACGACCGGCGGCGGCCGCCGCCTCCGCGCCCTTCACGACCTTGACGCCCCCCGCCTTGCCCCGTCCGCCCGCGTGGATCTGGGCCTTGACGACGACGACTTCGTTGCCCGTCTCGGCGATGAGTTTCTCGGCCGCTGGGCCCACCTCGTCCGGTGAGAAGCACGGGATACCCTTCGGGGTCGGGATCCCGTAGCGGCGGAAGATCTCCTTCGCCTGATACTCGTGGATGTTCATCGCGATGGATTTCCTTGGAATGTCGGTGCGTTGAGACCCCTGGTGGTGGCCGCCGAGGTCCGAAAGAAGCCGCCTTATACCACAGCCAGAGAATGCATCGGCGGCTGGGCTCGTCGGACCTGCCGCTCCGGCGCGACGCGTCTGGGCCCGTTCGAGGGGGTTGCCTGGCCAGCCGAAGCCTTCACCATGCAGCCACCGTTTTTGGAGGTGTTCATGTCCCGATTCGTCGCTTCTCTCGCTCTGCTCCTCAGCCTCGCGGCCGCTCCCGTCGCGCACGCCCGGCGGTGCGGTGGGGTCTCCATGGACGACAACGTCACCGTGGGGGACGCCACCCTCGTGTTGAATGGCATGGGGATCCGCGAGGCTACGGTGTTCAACGTCGACGTCTACGTCGCGGGGCTCTACTTGCCGGAGCCGACCAACTCGCCGCGCACGATCCTCGACGGGGACACCCCGAAGAGGCTCGTGATGCACTTCGTGCGAGACGTCGACCGCTCGGACATGGACGAGGCCATCCGCGAAGGCTTCGGGGACGTGGCCGAGCGCCACGCCGCCGCCATCACGCGCTTCGCCAACATGTTCCCCGAAGAGATCCGCAGCGGGACGATCCTCACCTTCGACTACGTCCCGGGCCGTGGCCTCTCGGTGCGGGTGGGCAACCGCAACAAGGGCACGATCCGCGGCGCCGGCTTCGCCCGGGCATTCTTCCGCATCTTCGTCGGCCCCAACCCGCCCAACCGTGGGCTCAAGCGGGGGTTGCTCGGCGGCACCTGCGGTTGAGCCCTCGCCGGCGCGGCCTCGCTCGTGGCATCGTTGCGCCGCCATGGCGTACACGAGAGACGAGCTGCGATGGAACGGCTGGGGCCTTCGGCGCGACACCTTCGACCTGAAGGGGCGCGACGCCGAGGTCTGGGATTTCATCCGCCGCAGCGTCGGCCTCGCCACGCTTCCGGAGACGAGGCCGCGGCCTCTCGCCGCCTGCGAGTTGCCGCCCTCGCGCATCGACTCGGCGGTCCGCGCAGCGCTGGAGAAGGCGCTGGCTCCCGGTCGCGTGACCACCGGCGACCGCGAACGGGCCGCCCACGCCCTCGGGCGGAGCTACCCCGACCTGATCCGCCTGCGGGCGGGGGACCTCTCGAGCGCGCCTGACGCGGTCGTCTACCCGGGCTCCCACGACGAGGTGCAGCGCGTCCTCGAAGTCTGCCAGCGCGCTTCCGTGGCGGTCGTCCCCTTCGGCGGCGGGTCGAGCGTCGTGGGCGGCGTCGAGGCGAAGCGAGGCGAGGCCCACCGCGCCGTGGTCACCCTCGACACGACGAAGCTTCGCCGCATGCTCGACCTCGACCCCGTCTCGCGCACGGCGACCTTCGAGGCGGGGGTATGGGGTCCGGACTTGGAGGACGCGCTGCAGCGTCGAGGGTTCACCCTTGGGCACTACCCGCAGTCCTTCGAGTTCTCGACGCTCGGGGGCTGGATCGCGGCCCGCGGTGCCGGCCAGCAGTCCAACCGCTACGGCACCGCCAACAAGTGGCTCGTCGCCGCGCGGCTCGCGACCCCCGCCGGCGAGTGGCGCACCCTGGCTGTGCCACAGTCTGCGGCAGGGCCCGACCTCAAGGAGCTGATCTGCGGCAGTGAGGGAGTGCTCGGCGTCATCACCGAGGCGACGGTGAGGCTCCACGAGCTGCCCCAGGCGCGCGACTATCGGGCGTACCTCTTCCGTAGCTTCGAGGCCGGCGCCTTGGCGATCCGAACGATCGTCCAGGCGGAGCTTCCCGTCGCGATGCTCCGCCTCAGCGACGCCGACGAGACGTACTTCTTCGGTACCTTCAAGAGGCTCCTCCATCCGGCAGGGGCGGTCACGGCGGCGGCCGAGCGGGCGCTCTCGACGGCGGGCTTCGGTGACGGGCGCTGCGTGCTGATGGTCGGCATCGAAGGCGACGAGGCGACGGTGCGCACCACCCGGCCACGGGTCCTCCGACGGATCCTCCGGGCCGGGGGCCTCCCGGTGGGCGCGGGGCCTGGGCGCGCGTGGCTCGACCAACGCTTTCGCATGCCCTACCTGCGCGATCCGATGCTCGACCGCGGGGTGGGCGTCGACACCCTCGAGACCTCCACCGAGTGGTCGAAGGTGCTGCGCCTCTACCGGGCCGTGCGCGGCGCTCTCCGTGCGGAGCTCGGCCCGAACGCGGCGGTCCTGGCGCACATCAGCCACAGCTATCCGGACGGGGCGAGCCTCTACTTCACGTTCTTCTTCGCCCGCGACCCAGCCGATGAGCTCGGCCAGTGGGTGCGGATCAAGCGCGCGGCGTCCCAGGCCATCGCGGAGCACGGCGGGACGATCAGTCACCATCATGGGGTGGGTCGGGATCATGCCGAGTGGTTCCGCAGGGAGAAGGGGCCCGCCGGCGTCGGGGTGCTGGCAGCGGCCAAGGCGGAGCTGGATCCGGGCGGGATCCTGAATCCGGGCAAGCTCCTCTGAGCTTCGGTCGTCGTTGCTTCCGAGGGCGTCCTGGCCGTAGGATCGTGGCCATGCGTCCTGCCCTCCTCGCGGCGCTCGCTCTGGGGGCTGTGCTCACCTCTGGCGGAGGGGCGCTTGCCCAGGACCGGGCCGATGCCAGGCGGTTGTTCGAGCTGGGCGTCGCCGCGTTGGACGACGGCCGCTTCGCGGAAGCTGCGGAGTTGCTCGGGCAGTCGCTCGCGATCCGCGATTCTCCGTCCGCGCGCTTCAACCGCGCCCTCGCGCTTCGCGGGGCTGGACGCTACCGGGAGGCGATCGCCGAGTGCGAACACACCCTCGCGGTCGCCGATCCCCGGCGCCACCGCCGGCTGCGAGCGCAGGCGGAGCAGATGAAGGAAGAGCTCGAGGCCCAGCTGGCTCACGTCGAGCTCGTCGTCGTGGGTGAACCCGATCGCGTCGAGGTGGATGGGGAGCTCCTCACGCCGTCCGACGGCCCTCACCGCTTGCTGCGCGACCCGGGCCCCTTCTCGGTGCTCGTGCGGCGTCAGGGCTACGCGCCGGTGCAGCTCCGGGAAGAGCTGGCGGCGGGCGAGCGCCGTACCTTCGAGCTCGACGCGAGCGCGCGGCCGCTTCCAGCCCGGGTGGTGCTTCGAGCCGATCCCCCCGAGGCGCTCATTCGTTTCGACGGCGAGGAGCTCGGGCTCGGGCGTGCGGCGATCGAGGTGCCCTACGAGGCGGGTCGGCGGCACCGAATCGAGGTGACGGCCGAGGGCTTCGAGGGGCAGCGCCGGGAAGTCTCCTTCGGGCCGGGTGAGGAGGCGCGCCTCGAGTTCGCCTTGAGCGCCGTCGGCGCGACGCCGATTCAGCGCAAGTGGTGGTTCTGGACGCTCCTGCTCGTCGGCGCCGGTGCCGTTGCGACGGGGGTCGGGCTCGCGATGCGCCCGGACACCTCCATCGAGGAGGGGGACCTCGGCTTCGCGGTCGAGGTCTTGAGGGTGGGACGGTGAGCCTGCGGTTCGGCGCGAGGAGTCGCGCGCCCGGCGTCGTGGTGGGCGTTGCGGTCGGCCTCGCGCTCGTCTTGCTCACGAGCTCTTGCCGGGAGCCCCCGACGCAGGTCCTCGTGCGCCTCGCCACGGACATCCCCGACCTCGACAACCTCGTGATCCTCGTCGAGGATCAAGACGGAGAGGTCGTGCGGGAGACGACGCTGCCGCCGGACCGGCTGCGAGCGATCCCCGCCGACGGACGCTTCCACGACCTCGGGTCCTTCGGTGTGCTGCCCCGACGGGGGGACGCGACGCGGCGATTCCTCGTGCGCGCGGAGGTCAGCGTTCGGCGCGAGGGGCTCGTGCGTTTCGAGACGCGAGCGCGCACGGGCTTCGTCGCGCGCCGCACGATCCGCCTCGACCTCTACGTTGCGTCTCGCTGCATCGAGCTGGCCGCCATGTGCGAGGAAGAGGGCCTCACCTGCGGCATCGACGGCTGCGTGCCCGAGGACGTCCCACCGGAGCTGCTCCCACCCATTGACGACCCGGCGGACCCGATCGATCCGCTCGATCCGCGCACTCCTCGGGACGGAGGCCTCGACGGATCGACGGTGGACGCGGCCCGAGACGGCGGAACATCGAGGCCCGACGCGGGGGCGGACGGCTCCATCGACGCACCGGCGGACGGTTCCACCGACGCGGCCCGGGACGCGTCAGCGGACGCAGGCCCGACGGATGCAGACCCGAGCGATGCATCCGTCCCCGACACTTTCGTGGGTTTTGACTCGGGCCCGGCGAGGATGCCGCGGGATCCGCCGCTCGTCCGCTTCCCGTGGAGCGGTTACCGGAGCGAAGCGCGGACCCCGACCTTTGCCTGGCAGTCGATCCCGGGCGCGACCGACTACTTCGTGCTGCTCCGCCAGGGCACCGAGCGGGCCTTCGTCAGCCGGCAGGAGTCCCACGCGCACGTGGATGGGTCGGCGTTCCAGGTTCATACGGTGGGGCTCGGCGATCTGGCGCCGGGCCTCTGGAGCTTCGAGGTCGTCAGCTGCGAAGGCCCGAGCTTTCCCCTCGACTGCGGCTCTCCGCTGGGCCCGGCGCGCTATCTCTGGGTCGGGAGCACCGCCTGCGACTTCGATGGGGACGGGGACGCCGAGCCGCTGGTAGCTCACGCCGGCGGTCGCGTGGACGTGTGGGAGGCGGGCCCCTCGGCCTCTCCGCGCAACCTCAGCGCTCACTCGAATCCCACGCCCACGGCCGTGGTCTGCGCCGACATCGACGGCGACGGGGACGCCGAGCTCCTGGCGGCCTCCTCTCAGAGCGCCGCGGTGGCGCTCTTCGACTGGAGCGGCGGGCAGCTTCGCCCGCGGCCGTCCCCTTTCGACGCCTCGGCGCAGGTCATGGTCGCCGCGGACTTCGACTTCGACCCGAGCGATTCCTCCTTTGTCACCCGCGAGGACGTGGTGCTCGCCGACGCGGCCAGCGGTCGCGTGCGGGTCTCCTTCGACGGCGGGGCTCTCGTGGACGTGCCCCGCGACCCGCGTCTGGGGAGCCGCGCGCCGGACGAGGGGCGCTTCGGGCGTTGGGGCCGCGATTTGGCCGTGGCCGACGTGGACGCCGACGGGTGGCCGGACCTGCTCATCGCCGACACGAACCATCCGGACGAAGACCTCGTGGTGCCTGGCCGTGGAGCCGTCCAGATCGCATATGGGGACGCCGCGGCACCCTTCGCGCGGACCGACGTGATCTTCGCCCCGGAGGAGGGGGAGCTCTTCGGTTCGAGGCTCGCAGGGCTCGGTGTCGACGATCAGGGGCGGGGCACCTTCGTCGTGGGCGCGCCGGCGCACGGTCCGGGCGACGACGGCGCGGTGTACACCTATCGCTCGGGCCGCTTCGATCGAATCGAGGCGCCGCCACCCGGCAGCGCCGGCTGCTGTTTCCCTTCCGCGCTCGCGTCGATGGGCCCCCCGGCCTTCGGCGCTCAGCGCTACGTCGCGGGGTTCGGCCACAACGATGGGACGGGGACGAGGCGCGGCGGCGTCTTCCTGTGCATGGGCGCGGGGGGATGCGCGCCGCTCGGGACCGTCCCCCAGCAGAACGGGTCGTTTTTTGGTTTCGAGGTCGTCGGCGAGCTCGGGGGGCGGGGGGTCGGCGCGCTCGCACGCTCCGCAATCGATGGACTCTATTTCTTCTCCGGCGGGAGCTGGACGCGGACGAGGGGCGGTGCGACCGTTGGCAGCGACAGCCGCCTGCCCTGAGCGCTCCGTTGCGGTCGACGGGGCCCCGCCTTTACTCTAGGGATCCGTGTCTCTGAAGGTGACCGTGGCCGACGAGTGGGGCGCCGCCCCACCAGGGGCCGCCGATGCGGCCGCAGGCGAGCACCTCGAAGGTCAGCTCCTCGGCGACCGCTACGTGCTCGGCCGCTGCATCGGCCAGGGTGGCATGGGCGAGGTCTATGAGGCGATGGACCGCGAGACGGGGCGGCGCGTGGCCGTCAAGTGCCTGCGCGAGAGTCGCCGCGAGGACGAGCAGGTGAGCCAGCGCATGCTCCGAGAGGCTCGGGCCGTCGCGGGCATCGGCCATCGCAACATCGTGGAGCTCCTGGACGTCGGCAAGGACGACCATGGCAAGTGGTTCGTCGTCTTCGAGTTGCTCGAGGGGCGCGACCTCGACGAGGCCCTCGGCGCCGGACGCCTCACCCTCGGCGACGTCTGGCGCGTCGGGATCGAGACCCTGGACGCCCTCGACGCGGCGCACCGGGCGGGGATCGTGCACCGCGACTTGAAGCCCGCCAACCTTTTCCTGCACGAGCCGCCGGGGAGCGGAGGCTGGACCGTCAAGCTGCTCGACTTCGGGATCGCCAAGCAGCAGAACCTGGCTACCGAGGAGACGAAGCTCACCACGACGGGCATGGTCGTCGGGACACCGCAGTACATGAGCCCCGAACAGGCCCGTGGGAAGGCCCTCGACGGGCGGTCGGACATTTGGTCCGTCGGCTGTGTGCTCTTTCGGATGATCACCGGAACGGTCCCCTTCGACGAGGACAACTTCGCGGATCTGATGGCCCGGGTGCTCACCGAGGACCCGCCTCGTGTCGAGGAGCTCTACCCGGACCTGCCGCCTTGCTTGTCGCGGGCCGTGGACGGGGCGTTGCACCGCCGGCCGGAGCGTCGCTGGCCCAGCGCCGGCGCGATGCGGGACGCGCTCCTCGACGGGATGAGCCTCGACGCGGTCCGGCGCGGGGAGCGGCCGCCCTGGGCCAGCCGCGGGCTGCCGCCGCCCCTCGGTCGCGGGGCGCTCTCCACCGAGCGGCTGCCTTCGTCGCGGCCACCGCCGGCGTCCGCCGTGGAGTCCAGCCGAGGTCGCTGGTCGCGGGTCGTGGTCGGGGCGCTCGTGTCGCTCGCTTCGGCGCTCGGCGGGTACGCGGCGGTGGTGGGGCTGAGAGGCCAGCCGCCTCCCGAGCGCGCAGCGCCGCCGGCTTCCCCCTCGCTCGGGGGAAAGGCCGCCACGCTCGCCGATTCGCCGGCGCTGCCGCCGGCTCTCGACGCTCCCCCGAGGGACCTCTCGGACAGGCCCTCCGAGGCGGCTGAGGAGAGCGCGTCGCCCGATGGCGCCTCGTCGCCTTCGGGACGAAGCTCGGCGACGGAGGGGCGGCGCGCTTCGAGGGCTGGGGGGCGGCGCACGTCCGCCGGTGTCAGGGCGCGTCGGTCGCCCCGTCCGCGGTCTGCTGGGACCGAGAGCGCTCAGCCCGCACCGATGGCGGAGCCGCGTCGCGCGCGGACGATGCGTTTCGAGGTCGCCCGCGACTACGAGTGACTCGTCGAGCGGCCAGGTTCTGCCGCAGCGAGCTCCAGACCGTGCCTCAGCGGTGCGGGACGCGCGCTCACCGAGGGTTCGAGCTCGGGCGCAAGGCATGGCCGCGTTCGTGATACAAGCGGCCCATGGCCATCGACGATCAGGTCCCGACGGGCTCGGGGTTCGACGCGACCAGCACCGGTGAGCAGGTTACCGAGGGGCTCGACCTGAGCGGCAAGACGGCGGTCGTGACCGGTGGGTACAGCGGCATCGGGCTCGAGACGACCCGGCTGCTCGCTGCGAGAGGCGCGCGCGTTCTCGTCCCGGTGCGGTCAGAGGCCAAGGCGCGGCAGGCGCTCGCGTCCCTGGAAGGCGTGGAGACGGTGCCCCTCGACCTGGCGGATCGGAGCACCGTGCGGAGCTTCGCGGATGCCCTGCTGGAACGCTTCGACCGCCTCGATCTGCTGATCGCCAACGCCGGGGTCATGGCTTGCCCGCTCTCGCGCGTGGGGCCCGGATGGGAGCTTCAGTTTGCGGTCAATCACCTGGGGCACTTCGCGCTCGCGCAGGCGCTCATGCCGCTGCTGATGCGCACGGAGGGGGCGCGCGTGGTCGTCGTGTCCTCCGCCGCGCACAAGCTCAGCGACATCCGCTGGGACGATCTGCACTTCGCCGGCGAGTACGACAAATGGAAGGCCTACGGCCAGTCGAAGACAGCCAACGCTCTGTTCGCGAACGCTCTGTCGCGGCGCTTGCGGCCCTCGGGAGGGCTGGCGTTCTCCCTCCACCCGGGGGCGATCTTCACGCCCCTGCAGCGCCACCTGCCCCTCGACGAGCAGGTGGCCCTTGGTTGGCGCGATCCTTCCGGTGCGATCACCGCGAGCGCCAAGAAGCGCTTCAAGACGGTTGCGCAAGGTTGCGCGACCACGCTCTGGGCGGCGACCTCGTCCGAGCTCGTCGGCAAGCCTGGGGTCTACTGCGAGGACTGCGACATCGCGCGGCCGGCCGATCCCGGCTCTCGCGGGTGGGGCGGAGTCCAGGCGTACGCCTGCGACGACGAAGCGGCCGAGCGCCTCTGGGCCCTGAGTGAGGCCCTGCTCGCGGAGGCCTGAGCCGCGGCCTTGCGCGCCCGAACGACCGGTCCAACGCTTGGGGGCGATGCTCCGCTCGCTCTGGATCAAGGTGCCGACCCTGGGGCTCGCTTCGGCGGCCTTCTGGGCACTGGAGGGGGGGGTCGCTGTCGCGGTGGCCGCCGCGGTGCTGCTGGCGGGCCTGGGGGCGCTGATGTTCGTCGCGGTGCATCCCAACACGAGGCTCTGGGCGCCGACCCGCTTCCGAGCTCCTCGGCCGACGGACGCCGTGGCGCTCACCTTCGATGACGGCCCCGACCCGGCGAGCACGCTGCAGGTCGCCGAGATCCTCGCCGAGCGTCGCGTCCCCGCAGCGTTCTTCGTGGTCGGTGAGCGGGTGCGGCGGCACCCGGAGATCGCTCGGGCGCTCCACGACGCCGGGCACCTGCTGTGCAACCACTCCGATTCCCACGGGCACACCTTCCACTTCTCGCTGTGGTCTCGCTTCCGGCGCGAGCTCAAGGCCTGCAACGCGGCGATCGCCACCGTGGTGGGCCAGGAGCCCACGCTCTTTCGGGCTCCCCAGGGCATCCGAAACCCGGCCCTTGGCGATGTCCTGCGTGAGCTCGCCATGACGGCGGTGGGCTGGCAGGCCCGCGGGCTCGACTCGCGGTGCGACGATCCCGAGGCCATCGCGCGGCGCGTCCTCGAGGGCGCCCGGCCTGGAGGCGTGCTCATGCTCCACGACGGCACCGGCCTGGGAGGACTCGCCGACCGGAGCGCGACCCTCGCGGCGCTTCCCGGCATTGTCGACGGGCTCCGGGCGCGGGGGCTGCGGCTCGTTCGCCTCGACGAGTTGCTCGAGGTCGAGCCCTATCGGCCGGCGCGGGGATGAAGGGCGTGCGCGACGACGGGGCGACGAGAAAGGAAGTGCGCGTCGTGTCCGTGTCGAGCCTCGACGTCCGCGCGCACGCGGCGCTCCAGCAGCGAGTGTTCGGCGCGCTCCTCGAGGAGAACGGTATCCCTCTGGCGCGCCTGGGCCCTGAGGTGTTCGCCTGGAAGCTCCGGCCGCCGGCGGGCGAGGCGCGGGTGGCGTTGGTGGAGCGTGATGGGGCGATCCTATCGACCTGCACGGCTCTGCCGATCGCCCTCGGGTCGCGGGAGCGCGCCTGGCACCTCTGCGACGCGGCGACGGCACCCGAGGCGCGGGGCCAGGGGCTCTTCGGGCGCGTGCTCAGCACCCTGTGCGCGGCGCTCCCGCCCGAGGACTGGCTCTTTGCCTTCCCCAACGAGCAGTCGCGCCCCGCGTTCGCCCGGCGAGGGTTCACTCGGCGGATGAAGGTGCCGCTGCGGTTCCGGCCGGCCCGCGGGTCCGCCGAGCGGAGCGCTCGCGTCACGCCGATCGAGGCGTTCGGTGCCGTTCACGACGCCTTGGCCGAGCGGATCGCCGCGGGCCTGGGGCGGACCGCGGCGCGCACTCCGGCGTATCTTCGCTGGCGTTACGACGCGCACCCCTACTTCGACTACCAGCGCTTCGAGCTGCGTCGCGATGGGGTCGTCGACGGTCTGCTGGTGCTCAACCGGATGAAGGCGCGTGGCCGGGTGTCGCTTTGGTTGATGGAGCTCTTGGCGGTCGACGGTGCGGCGGAGCGAGAGCTGGCGCGCGCGGCGGTGGCGTTCGCCAAGGCGCAGGGTTGCGACGCGTTGCTCGCGGCCCGGAGCGCGAAGGTTCCGGGGACGATGCGCGTGCCGCCCTGCTTCTTGCCCAAGCAGCACGTGTGGATGGTGCGCGGCGCCGGCGACGTCGCGCGCGAGCCAGGTCACTGGCACGTGGAGACAGGCGATTGGGACACTTTCTGAGGAGCATTCCGTCTGCTCTGAAGATGGCGTTCGTCGCCGGGGGCGGCCTCTGAGGCGTCTTCAACTCGTCAACGTAGACCAGCGAGGATCCGCGCGGTGAACCTCGTGCGGAGGTAGAAGCCCCGCGGGCCGGTCCAGATGAAACCGTCGTCGGCGTCCGGCGCGCGTCGGCGGGCGCGGCTGTCGGCCGCCTTGGGGCGCACCTGGAGGTAGGTCCCCAGATGCCCGGTGAGCTGCTCGACCTCCCCGCGGAGAACCAGGGTCGCGACCCGTTCGTAGTCGGCTTGAAGCACGGCGCGCTCTTCGCTGGACGGCGACCAAAGCAGCGGAGCGCCGAAGCGACGGGCCGGCAGCGCGAGCGCGGGGTCCGCCTCGACCGGGACGAAGAGCACTCGCCGCAGCTTCTTCCATACGAGGGAGTCCTCGAAATCCGTGTCTGGGAGATCGGCGAGCCGAATGCTGCAGACGAAGGTCGACTCCTTCGGGCGGCCGTCGGGTCGCACCGGCAGTGTCTTGAGCTCGATCCCCAGGGCGACGAAGTCGGGCTCGTCCAGGCTCCCGGCGCTGGCTCCCAGGGCTCGCTCCGCGAGTTGCCCGACGAGGCCCTTGGCGCGGGTCGTGTCTGCCGGGAGGGCGACCCCGTGCGCGCCGGCGATCTCGCCGACGGTCCAGCCTGCGAGCGCGCGTGCGCGCCGGACGAGCTCTTCTTCGGAACGGGGCGGAGGAGCCTGGCTCACCGGGACCGCTCGGCTGGGGATCGGGCGCGCATCGTCAGCGGAGCTCGCACACCTTGCGCCCAAACACGCGCTCGAGGCTGGCGAGTAGGGCATCGCTCGGTTCGACGCGGAGCCCCGTCTCGCGGAGGTTGACCGTCCACTGGCCCGGGAGGTCGAGCTCGAGGGACACGGGGATCGTCCCCGGGAACTGTTCGAGGGTGCGGCGGAGCGATTCGAGCTTGGAGCGGTCGACGCTGGCTACATCGAAGCGCAGATGCACGGTGCGCGCGCGCTTGCTCAGGGTCTCCGTGAGCAGGACGACCTCGTCCAGGAGCAGCTTCACCTCTTCCTGGGCGTCGCTGTTGCGGTCCCACTCGTGCTTGACGCGCCCCCGGACGATGACCGGCTCGCCGCTCGTGAGGATCTCGCGCACGCCCTCCTTGTCCAGCTCCCGTGGACGCACGATGACCTCCACGCGGCCGCAGGAGTCCTCGAGCTCGAAGAAGGCGATGGTGCTGCCGCTCTTCGTGCGGCGTTCCCGGTACCCCTCGACGCTCCCGCCGACCGTTGCCCGGAACCCGCGGTCCATCTCCTGGAGCGACTCGGTCGTGGCGTTGCAGAACCGACGCAGCTCGTCGACGTAGCGATCGAGCGGGTGACCTGACACGTAGAAACCGAGGGTGGCCTTCTCGCGCATGAGCTGCTCGCGGCTGTCCCAGGACGGCACGCCGCTCGGGAACGAGCCTCCCGGGTTCGTGAAGGCCTTCGCTTCGTCCTCGTTGCCGAGGAGCCCGAAGAGGCTGGTCTGGCCGCTTCGTCGGTCGGCGGCTGCCTTCTTGCCGCGCTCGATCGCGGCCTCGATGGCCGCAAACGCTTGGGCGCGGTGCACGTTTTGCGCCTCGTGGACGCTGTCGAAGGCCCCGGACTGGACGAGGGCCTCGCACACGCCCTTGTTGACGCGCCGCAGATCGACCCGATCGCAGAAGTCGAAGAGGTCGACGAACGCCCGCTTGTCGTCCGCGCCGCCTCGGGCCTCGAACACGGCTTCGAGAGCCGACTCACCGACGCCTTTGAGCGCTCCGAGGCCGAAGCGAATGCTTGGGCCGGTGGGGTCGCGTAGCTGCCCTTTTTCGCTGACGGGTCGCCCGGGGATGCGCTCGTGGCCCTGCGAAGGATCGTAGACGACCGTGAAATCGATCTCCGACTCGTTGACGTCCGGCGGTAGAACGGTGATGCCCAGGGCCCGCGCCTCGGCGACCGTGCGGACGACCTTGTCGCTCTTGTCCTTGTCGGCGCTCATGGTGGCGCAGCAGAACTCCGCCGGGAAGTGCGCCTTGAGGTAGGCCGTTTGGTAGGTGATCAGCGCGTAGGCGGCCGAGTGGCTCTTGTTGAAGCCGTAGCCGGCGAAGAACGCCATGAGGTCGAAGACCTCCTCGGCCTTCTTGGGTGAGAAGCCGTTCTTGGTCGCGCCCTCGACGAAGATGGCCTTCTGCTTCTCCATCTCCGAGGCCTTCTTCTTGCCCATCGCCCGGCGCAGAAGGTCCGCTCCGCCGAGGGAGTAGTTGGCCATGCTCTGAGCGATTTGCATGACCTGCTCCTGGTAGACGATGACGCCGCGGGTGTCGGCCAGGATTGGTTCCAGGCTCGGGTCGGGGTACTCGACCTTTTGTCGCCCGTGCTTGCGGTGGACGAAGTCCGTGTGCATGTCCGCGCCCATTGGGCCAGGCCGATACAGCGCGACCGCCGCGATGATGTCCTCGAAGCAGTCGGGCTTGAGCATCTTGAACAAGCCCTGCATCCCTTGGGACTCGAGTTGGAAGACGTTGGTCGTCTCGCCGGATTGCAGGAGTGCGAAGGTCGCCGGGTCGTCGAGGGGAATTGCGTCCAGGTCGAAGGGCGCGTTCCGGTCCGGGCGCTTGTCGATGAGCCCCACGGCGATGTCGATGACCGTCAGGGTCTTGAGTCCGAGGAAGTCGAACTTCACGAGGCCTGCGGCTTCGACGTCGTCCTTGTGGTACTGCGCGACGTAGACGTTCTCGTCCGGACAGAACACCGGCACGTGGTCCCAGAGCGGGCCTTCCGAGATGACGACGCCGGCGGCGTGCATGCCCGCGTGTCGGGTGAGGTTTTCGAGCTGCATCGCCGTCTCGAGCAGTTCGTGGACCTCGGCGTCTTCGTCGTAGACGGTCCGAAGGCGCGGCTCCTCCTCGAGCGCCCTGGCGATGGGCACGTTCTTGCCGCCGACGGGGTCCGGTACGAGTGAGGCGATCCGGCCGGCGTCCGCGGGCGCCATGCCCATCACGCGGCCGACGTCCCGTACGACGCTCTTGCTCTTGAGCTGGTGGAAGGTTGCGATCTGACCGACCGAGGTCTCGCCGTACTTGGACCGCACGTAGTCGATGACCTTGTCGCGCTTGCTCATGCAGAAGTCGACGTCGAAATCCGGCATCGACACGCGCTCGGGGTTGAGGAAGCGCTCGAAGAGCAGGCCATAGGGCAGCGGATCGAGGTTGGTGATGCGCAGCGCGTAGGCGACGAGGGAGCCCGCCCCGGAGCCCCGCCCGGGGCCGACGGGGATGCCGTTGTTCTTCGCCCACACGATGAAGTCGGCGACGATGAGGAAGTACCCTGGGAAGCCCATCGAGGCGATGACGTCGAGCTCGCGCTCGAGGCGCGCGCGGTACTCGCGTTCGTTGGGCTCGCGTCCCTGTGCGCGCATCTCGGCGAAACGCCTCTCGAGGCCCCGGACCGCCAACTCGCGCAGGTGCTCCTCTTCGGTCGTGCCCTCGGGGAGCGGGAAGCGAGGCAGCTTCGGGGGGCTGAGCGGCTGAACCTGGCCGGCGCACCTCTCCGCAATGCGCAGGGTGTTGCGGATGGCGCCGGGGTAGTCGCCGAAGAGCTCCTGCATCTGCTCGGCGGTCTTGAGGTACATCTCCGAGCTGTTGTGGTGCGTCGCCTCCATCTCCCGGAGCGTGCGGCCCGCGCCGATGCAGTTCAGCGCGAGCTGGGCGCGGGCCTGGGAGCGCTGCAGGAAGTGGCAGCAGTTCGTCGCGACGAGGGGGAGGTCGAGCTCGCGCGCGAGCTCCGCCAGGACGCCGTTGAGGGGGCGGTTTTCCGGGAAGCCGTGATCTTCGAGCTCGACGAAGAGGCGCTCGGGGCCGAAGACCTCGCGCAGCCGTGAGAGCGCTTTGGCGCCGGCCTCGGGGCCACGCATCAGCACCCGCTGCGGTACCCACCCCGCGAGGCAGGCGGTGAGCGCCACGACACCTTCGGAGTACTTCTCCAGCAGCTCGAAGTCGACTCGCGGCGTCTCGCCGACGAGGCCTTGCACCCAGCCAAGGCTCACGAGCCGCACGAGGTTCTGGTAGCCCTGCTGTGACGCGGCGAGCAGCACCAGATGACCCGGCGCGGGCGCGTTCGGATCGCCGCGGAAGCCCTCGGTGAGGTTGAGCTCGGCGCCGAGGATGGGCTTGACGGGGGAGCCCTCGCAGGCGCGGTAGAGCTGGAGCGCGCCGTACATGTTGGCGCGGTCCGTCAAGGCGACGGCGGGCATCTCCATCTTGGCGCAGGTCTCGACCAGCTCCGAGATGCGGATCGCCCCATCCAGCATCGTGAACTCGGAGTGGACGTGGAGGTGGACGAAGTCGGCCACGGTGTCGGGAGCCTACCCCCTCGGGAGCGGCGACGGGAGCGCTCCAGGGGCTACGGGGGCTCTTGCGCAGCTCCCCCGCCCCTGCTACGCCTGCCCGCCCTCGGAGAAGAACACATGAAGCCGTCCCCCCTGCAGGTCGCCAAGAAGCGCTTCGGCGTCGACGAAAAGGATCCCACCAAGGCTCGCAAGGCCGCCAAGGCGAAGCTCGTCTCCGCCGTCAAGGCGCTGGCCGACGAGGGGCTGTGGATCGACCGGGTCAACGCCGGCAAGGGCCTGGACAGCGTGCCCAACAAGAAGCTCTTGCGCCTCCTGGACACCCTCGAGGCGGTCAAGGCAGAGTTCGGTAGCCGAGACAAGCTCATCGACGGAATCGTGGCCCTGGAGGGACGCAAGGACCCGGGGTTCCGCGCGCGTTTCGAGCGCTGGCCCACCCCGCGGCTCTGGGACGCTTACCGGGCCGCGAAGAAGCGAGCCAACTGAGCCAACGGCTCGGCCGTCACGGCGGGCCACCGCCGTCGTTTCTCGGGGATCGCCTGCTTTGTCGGGCGGTCCCGTTTTTCCTGGAGGGACCCTTTGCGCGATTTTCGTGCTCCCTCTTGCCGGCGGCGAACCTTTTTCGCTATGCGGTGTCTAGAGGATCGTGACACCCGTGGATCGAGCCGCTGAGCCGCTGGGCGGCGCCCAGCCGTCCGAGGGCGTGGACCCGGAGCTCTTGGCGCTGCCGGCGCCCGCCCGCGGTCGCCGCATCGCGACGATGACGGTCATGGCTCTCGCGGTGACGGCGGCGAGCGTGTTGCTTGCGGCGCTCCGGAGCGATCTGGCCTATTTCTTCCAGTCATCGACCGTCACGGATCTCGGCGAGGCGACCGAGTTGGCGCCCGCCGCGCTCGTTTCAAACCGCTACGTGAGCGTCCGCGGCACGCCGATGGCGTCTCGGACGGTCACCTACCGGCGCTTGTTCGGGGGCCAGTACGAGGTCTTTCCTCTCGCCGGTCAGCGCCGGGTCTTCGTGCAGCGACGCATCGACGCTGCAGCGTCGCAGGACGCCCGCCGCGAGTTCGCGGGCCGGCTGGTGACGATGGGTTCGCTCGGGGGCCGCTTTGCCGCGGTACGCCGCGCGTACGCGGAGATGGGGGTGCCGGTGACCGCCGAGACCTTTGTCTTGCTCGCCGACGAGCCGCCGACCGGCTACGGATGGGCCCTCGCGCTCGCCGCCCTCTGCGTGCTCTTCGGGTTCGTGAACCTGCTGCTGCTGTTGCGCTGGTTTCGGCCGATCCGTCTGGAGCGCCACGCCCGCGCCTGAGAGCGGGCTCGTGCTGCGGCGCCACGCAGGGGCTCCCTGGCCAGCGCGATCCATCACGGTCCGTTCGGGCCTGGACGGTCAGGGCAGCAGCCGCAGATACCACTCGACGACCGTCTCGCCGAAGAAGAACCACTCGAGGGCGCCAAGGGCGAGGAAAGGCCCGAAGGGCACTTTGGGGGGACCCGCGTCGAGGTCGACCGGAGGATCGAGGTCCGTCGCCTCGTCCGCCTCGTTTTCGTCGGGACTGCGTTCGAGGGATTCGTCGCCCTCCGTCGGGGCCGGATCCATCGCCGCGGCCTCGATCTCCTCGCAGCGGGCCCGCAGGGGTGTACCCGTTTGGTTGGCGGGCGCTTCGTCCTGGGCCGG
>Ga0256832_1000403_pt1 | contig 27283 bp, 18 predicted proteins | sample 134614metaG_FD_190534 | JGI IMG/M metagenome (GOLD analysis project Ga0256832, IMG submission 190534) | Hydrothermal vent microbial communities from Lau Basin, Pacific Ocean - 134-614 | ecosystem: Environmental > Aquatic > Marine > Hydrothermal vents | place: Pacific Ocean: Lau Basin | collected...
GGCTATGAAACTTTGGCTAATAATACCATTGGAAAAGATAATTGTGCTTTTGGAATTCAAGCATTAATAAATAATACTAAAGGTGACAGAAACTGTGCTTTTGGTGATTATGCTTTATATCTAAATAATTTTGAAACAAGTTTTCCTTTTGGAGATTACGGCAATGAAAACTGTGCTTTTGGCTATAATTCATTATATAATAACAAATCGGGTGATAATAATACGGCAATAGGTTATGATGCTTTTTCTGAAGGTAGCTCTTATAACAATTCCGCAGGAATAGGATATGATGCAGAACCAGGAGGAAGTAACAGAATAATGATTGGAAACAGTTCCGTAACATGGATAGGAGGACACTCAACATGGCACAATACTTCGGATGCGCGTATCAAAAACAATGTAAAAGAAGATGTAAAAGGATTGGATTTTATAATGAAATTGCGCCCTGTCACTTACAATATAGATAAGGATAAACTGGATGCCCTGATAGGCACCGTTGATTCAAGTGATTATGCTGAAAAATATGATGTGGAAAAAATAAAGCAAAGCGGTTTTATCGCCCAAGAAGTTGAGCAGGCAGCACAAGAGGCGGGATATGATTTCAGTGGAGTGTGCAAACCCAGAGGTGATGTTAAATATTATAGTCTTGCTTATAGTGAATTTGTAGTTCCCATAGTCAAAGCTGTACAAGAACAGGAACAACAAATACAAAGACACAGAAACACAATACAGAACCAACTAGAGCAAATAGAAAAACTAAACAATCAAATACAGATTCTCCGGTTAAATCTCGATAATCAAAAGCAAGTAAATCAAAATCAGGAAAAGAAAATACAAGAATTAGAGAAAGAAATCCTGATACAACAAAAAGAATTTGAGATATTAAAAGTACAAAATACTGAAATACTTAAAAGATTAGAAGCACTGGAAAAGAAATAAAATCGATTTTTTTACATCCAGTGCCCGGGTATCCACCTCCATCCTCCGGGAACTTTTTTCCAATGACCTGCTACCCAGGTTTTACCTGCTATTCTTTTTTTGCAATGTCCCTTAATCCAAATATATCTATGTCCGTTCCATTTCCAATGTCCCTTGACCCAAATTCTTCGAGGCCCACATTTTTTAGGAACTATAACTTTTGCTGCAGGAGGAGCTTTTTGAACAACAACAACATTATTGTTTTGCGGAACAGGTTGTTTTACTACTACAGTCCTTCTTGTACAGGAAGAAAGAAGAAGAGTAAAAATAATAAATGCTAAAAAATAAATAAATTTTTTCATGATAAATGATTTTAACTAAAAAATAGTACTTTACAGGATTTAATAAAAACGATATTTCCCCTGTGTTAATACAAAAAATGATTATTGCAAAGGTAAAACTAAAAGAATTATTATAAAATAGCAATTGAGTATTCAGTCAATTTTGCCGAATAAAGAGCATAATTATTTAGTGATTGCTAAAAATACCATATAAAAAACATTATTATACAATGATTGAGATGCACCTTGTCAAATTTTTTTGACATAAAAGTAAATAGCGAACACACCCAACTGATAACATTCTCTTTCCATTGATTTTATAGATAAAAACGAAAATTCCTAAAGGGGATAAACGTGATTAGCCGCCGGTGAAACCAGTGGTATGTATAGAGGGGAACAACTCCGGTACCTGTCCCTTTGGGATCTGTCCCTTTGGGAATGGAGTTGAATGTATTATATTTATTAAAACAATTGTGATTTTTTCGGGAAATAATAAAAAAATAATTAAAAAAATACACTTTATTATCTGTAAAATAGCCCTGATCAACATTTTTTTGCATTTTTTGTATTAACTTTGTAATCAAAGCATTAAGATATTTAATATTTAAAACGAATTAATTATACAAGCACTTTAATGAGACTATAATAATAAGAATGTTTCTTTGAGCAAAGACATTGACTTCGGATATTCAATAATTTTTAAAATGTTTTAAAATGTTCGCTCAAACGGATAAAATCCGGGAAAAAAGAAACAAAAAACCAACTTTATTTTTTAAGAACCAATTGATAATATCCGCTACAAAATTCCTGCATTTTACGGATATTAAAGACATCTTATATCTTAAATTCAAGAGCTATTCTGGAAAAATAAAAAGGAAAGACAGTTTATTAAATCAATCTTTCAATCTCCCAATAAATTATCACCATTTATCAAAAAATAAATATTTTATAACATCTTACAAAACCTTTTAAAATGAAAAATATTAACTTAACACCCGACAGTAATCAAAACATCTTAGCTATGATAAGATTTTTGATTTTTTCTGCTTTGATACTTTTTCCGCTATTTGCCCAATCGCAAAATGTGGGTATTGGAACTACTACACCACAAGGCGAACTTCATATTAGTCGCCTGTATCAATATCAGGGAGTAACTTTTAATGGTACCGGACTTGATGATATAAACGTAGATGTAACGGGTTATAACGGTACAATTGAAAGAACTTATATAGTCAAAGTTTCCAGTGACGGTACGACAGTTATAGATAAATTTGATTGGAGCGATGATAATGGTTCGACCTGGACTACCGATGTTGATATGTCCGAATCACCAATATCACTGAGTTATGGAATAGAAGTTTATTGGGATAATGATTCAGGACATACATACAATGATCAATGGTCTTGGACTATAGATGCTAGTTATCCTGATGGACTGATTGTTAAAAATGCACAAGTAGGTATTGGTACCACTACGCTTTCGGAAAGACTTACCGTAAATGGTGCCGTTACCTTGGGCAACAGTACAGGTACTACTGCAGGATCTATCCGCTGGAATGAAAATACTCAGGATTTTGAAGGATACAACGGTACAGATTGGTTGTCATTGACTAAATCAAATTCACCATGGGGCATAGTAGAACCGGTAAAAACATATGAAAATGCAGCACTTCCAGCTTCCGATGGGGCAGCAAATGATTATTTTGGATACTCTGTATCCATTTCCGGGATCGATGCTATAATAGGAGCTTATGGGAATGATGATAACGGCTCTGAATCCGGTTCTGCCTATATCTTTTGTCGTAACGATATAGGCTGGATAGAACAGACAAAACTCACAGCTTCCGATGGGGAAGCAGAAGATTGGTTCGGCAGTTCTGTATCCATCTCCGGGAACTATGCTATAGTTGGGGCTCATGGGGTTGATGATAACGGTTCAAAATCCGGTTCTGCCTATATATATTATCGCAGCGATACGGGCTGGACAGAACAGGCAAAGCTCACGGCTTCAGATGGAGCATATGAGGATCATTTCGGCGGTTCTGTATCCATCTCAGGAGACTATGCCATTATAGGAGCTGTTGATGATGATGATAACGGCTATGAATCCGGTTCTGCCTATATCTTTTATCGTAGCGGGTCAAGCTGGACAGAGCAAGCAAAGCTCACTGCTTCCGATGCACAAGTATCTGATTGGTTCGGCGGTTCCGTATCCATCTCAGGGGACTATGCTATAGTTGGGGCTCCTGGGGTTGATGATAATGGCAATAACTCCGGCTCTGCCTATATATTTCACCGTAGTGGGTCAAGCTGGGTACAGCAGACAAAGCTTACAGCTTCCGATGCAGCGGAGGGAGATTATTTCGGCTACTCCGTATCCATTTCCGGGGACTATGCTATTATAGGGGCTTTTAAGGATGATGATAACGGTACTGATTCCGGCTCTGCCTATATATTTTATCGTAGCGGGTCAAACTGGACACAGCAGGCAAAGCTCACTGCTTCCAATGCGGCAGAGTTTGATCATTTCGGCTGCTCCGTATCCATTTCAGGAGACTATGCTATTATAGGGGCTCATGGGGATGATGATAACGGCTCTGATTCCGGTGCAGCGTATATATTTGAGCATTAGATGATATAGTTTGAATATTATTAATTTTTGATTGAAAAAATATAGTTTTTTCATGCAGACACTATAATATATACTTTGATAAGGGGATATCTAAAAGATCAAAATGCAGAAATACAGGAAAGATTAGAAGCACTGGAAAAGAAATAATATCCTTCTTCTTTCTTTCTATTGTTTCAATATCTTATAAGTCTCTCCTTTGTTTGTTTTAATAAAATAAACACCCATCGGATAAGTACGCAAATCCATATAGATACCACCATTTACCTTTTGATATATAGGTTTAAAGTACTTTCCTTTGCCATTAAATATTTGAAATTCCAAACCGGAAACTTCTCCTGCGATAAAAAGATTACCTAATGTTGGATTTGGTGATATTTCCAGGGATTTATTGGAACATCCAAAAATATTAATGACATTCGAATACTTGAAACTACCATCTTTATCAAACATTTTCAGGCGATAATATGCATTTCCTCTCAATGGAGCTTTATCTGTAAAAGTATAATTTTGCTTCTGTTTTGAATTTCCTGCTGCTTTTATAGTAGCCACTCTATTGAAATTACCATATTTCCCTCTTTCTATTTCAAAAGATTCTGAATTTATCTCGATAAGAGTCGTCCAGCTAAGTGTTACTCTGGCATCATCACAAGATTTGTAATTATTGATCTTTCCACTGAAATTTAATAATTCAATAGGCAAAGAGTTATTAACTAAAATAACTTCATAAATTGTATTTGCTGCAACAGAATTTGAAGTATTCATAGGAAAGACATCTGCTGCCCCTGCTTCCAGTCCTCCGAAAATATACCCTACGGTGATACTATCTCCGGTTAATTGGCTCATATCTATAATTCCATGTCCTGATACCGGTAATGTCTCATCTAAAAATAATTCTGCTCCCGCTCCTACATATACCGGCATTTCCTTTGAAAATACACTTTCCGAATATACACCTGAAGAATTACGGGTAACCCTGCTAATCGTTTTAACAAAAGGGACATCTGCGTCATCAATTTTATTGCCGTTTGCATCATAATAGTATTGAGCGATACCTCCAAAAAATATGCTATGCATTTCATTATTATCAGGATCATACATCGCTAATTTAGCAGATTGATAATGGCTGAATTCCTGTTTAAAAGTAGCTTCGGGAATTACCGTATAACCTGTGGATTTTATTTCAATAGGATTATAGAAAACTCCGTCTGAAGGAGTGAAAACACCACTGGATACCATATATCCGTAAGAGCCGTCAGGATAAATCTGCGATATCAGATTATAATCACGCCTGTGAAATTCCGGGTCAGATGTCGCTGTATAATCCGTAATAGATATATTAGTACCGTCATTTAATATTTTAAATTTTCTTATTTCGGAAGAATATGCCGGATTAACCATTTGCGTATATCTTTGTTGCAATTCCATTCCTCCAACCAAATAAAAATAATCACCGATTTTACCCAACTGTCCTCCAGCCAATTGCATTCTTGAATCCGATATTTGAATAAAATCCCCTGTAATAGAAGTTCCGTTTATAATATGATCTATTAAGTTGGGAACATTTATAGCTGTAAGATAACCATAAGTAACATGATTACCTGCATTGTCCTGTCCATAACCTCCTGCTATATAAAGATAGTCTCCATCCTGGTAAAAATTTGTATTTGTACTGCTCATTTGATCTTGTAATGAAGTTGAAAGACCGGTAAAATCCGTTGACCAGGATTGCATAGCTTCGGGATCTGCAACATAAATAGTCTTATTGCTATTGCTTGAAGGAAAAGCAGGATTATTTGGACCTCCTCCTCCTCTATGCATTCCATCAACCCTCCCGGATATAATCAACCATTTGCCTCCGGATTCTCCGGCAGCATATGAATGTACTCCGTCAAGACCGGGAATGGTAAAAGATTTCAACGCTATATCATAAGTAAAAGACTGAGCATTGGTCATGCCAATTAGCATGAAGAAAAAGCCAGTCAAAAATAATGACTTGAATAATAATTTTGATTTCATAATATTACGATTTTAAATTCTGTTTATATTATAACACATAGACTTACTATAAGTTATGCAACCGGGTTGCAAAATCACAAATCTTCTTTGATATATTTATTGTAACTACTCAGGTAGAATCATTTTGTTTGAAAAAACCTCTTTTTTCATTTCAAAAGCATCCTACCTGAGTAGTTCCCATTTATTTTATTTTATCATTTACAATGATCAGTCTGTTGCTTTTTTCATAACTGAAATAGCTTATCAGCCAGTTTATTCCAACCAGGATCTTATTTTTAAATCCGCTTATTGATATTAAATGTATGAATGACCATATAAGCCAAGCAAAATATCCTGCAAATTTATATCGACCTATATCCGCTACGGCTCTGTGCCTTCCTATGGTTGATAAAGATCCTTTGTTTTTGAACTTGAAAAAGGAAGATCTTTTGTTTGACAGTTTATTTTTAAAATTTTGTGCCAGATATTTGCCTTGTTGGATAGCCGCTTGTGCTATTTGAGGATGTCCATGAGGAGTTTCTTCTGAAATAAGAGCTGCTACATCTCCGATGGAATAAATATTTTCGTATCCTTCAACCTGTAAATAGCCATTTGTCTTTAACCTGTTTCCGGGGGCTATCGATCCGGTATTTATGCCATTTGGAAATTGTCCTTTTATACCGGCTGTCCAGATAATATTTTTAGAAACGATCTTTTTGCCGCTTTTGGTTATAATGAGATCATCCTTGTAATCTATCACCATTTCATTCAATAAAATATCTATATCCAGATCTTTTAAATATTTTAATGCCGATAATGAAGATTCTTCTGACATTGTTCCCAGTATTTTATCTGTTCCTTCTATAAGATATATTTTCATTAAGGAAGAAGAATATTCGGGATAATCTTTCGGAAGAATATATCTACGGAATTCTGCCAATGCTCCCGCCATTTCAACCCCTGCAGATCCTCCTCCTACAATAACAAAACTCGATAACTTTTTTCTTTCTTCAATATTACAACAGCTGGTCGCTTTTTCAAGATTGAGCAACATTTGATGTCTTATATTTATTGAATCCCTGATATCTTTCAATCCCAGACTTTGTTCTTCAATGTTTTGTAATCCGAAAAAATTAGTTGCCGTTCCGGTTGCTATTACCAGATAATCATAATCAACCGAACCAATATCGGTTATGATAGTTTTATTGGAAGTATTGATTTCCTTTACATTTGCATTTTTATAAATAACATTTTTAAATCCATGGATCTGTTTTCTAAAAGGAAAAACTATACTATCGGGTTCCAATCCGCTGGTAGCCACCTGATATAACAGGGGTTGAAATTGATGAAAATTGTTTCGGTCAATTAAAATGAGCTGATAACCGGTATTCTTCAACCCTTTTACAAATTCAAGACCGGCAAATCCTCCGCCAATTATCACGATTCTCGGGTATTTGCTTTTGGGTAAACATATTTTATTTACATAAATGACTTCTTTCATTTCTGCTTTTTGTTATTATGAAAAAACTTTTAAATTTGATGTATTTTCGTGGGTGCATTTCATTTTTTCGCTTTTTCCACACTTAGCCTCTAACTCCTAAAGGAGAACCCAACCCGCAATGCGAAAAAATGAAATACACCTGTTTTCGTGCAGACACTATTTAGTTATTGAGGGACAATACTAGCCAACATTATTTATCTCTGTCAAGAACAGTTTGTACTATTTTTATTTGAACATGATTGTCCAATCCTTCAATCTTATTTTCAAAATCAAGATCATTTAAATCCAAATTAAAATTCATACTTAAAACACAGGAATATATATCACCGAAAACATGTACAAGTTGTCCCTCTCCTGTGATATATATATCATCACCAGGTTGATCAACATAGCCCTTTACACCAAAATTCAAAGGTTTATGCCTATTTGTTTCGATATAATCCAGTCCCAATTCTCCTTTATAAACTATAAAATCATTTTTTAAATCTCTAAAGATCTCATCCAAAGAATCTATTCCCGTATGTAATGATGATTTTTCTAACCTTAAAGTAAATTCAGTTGTTTCATAATTAAGAAAAATCGCGAGATTATTACTTCTTGCTATAAAAGGGGTTTCATTTATAGTTCCTCTAATATAAATATTCCCGTTTGTCGTTGCATATTTTTTTTGTGCGTTTATATTGTTAAATAAACTTACAAGAAAAAAAATTGATATTATTAAATATGGTTTTCTCATCATTATTTTATGTATTTATGTTCTAAATTCAGAATTGAATTTCTATCATCAAATTGTTTATTGAATATCTTATCAAATGAATAAACAAATGCCAATTGTACCCTGTTTTCACTTTCTCCAAACAAGGTCTTTGCAATACCGTTGTTTTTAATATACCTGTATTGAACGCCTATATCAAAATTTTCGCCTAAGCGGTAAAATGCATTTCCGACAAAAATAAGCTGATCTGTATCAGTATCGGTAAAAGTCCTGTATCCTGCTCCAACGGAGATCTGATAATCAAGTCTTTCATATTTTTGTTTAATATACCTGATCATACCAAATAATGAAGTTGATTTTGATCTGGTATAATCGGAGTAATCAGCAATATTTGTCACTTCATCAAGTCCAAAATTATAGATTGACTGAAATTTAAAATCGATGAAATTTACAGGATCCGGTTTTAAATTTAAAGTAGTAGAGAAAATCAGATATTTTAATGAAGACTCAATGCTGTTGTTATTTGTAAAATAGTTATTGAAACTTATACCGATGTCCTGTAAAAAATTTCTGTTCCATTTCTGACTTTCAGGGATCTTATATTGCAATGCAAATCCCATTGAATTCAATTTAAAATCATCAGGAGAACTATTGTTGTAAAAATTTTCTCCGTGCAATGATACCAGGATCCTCTGCTTGACAATTCTTGTGTATTCCAGCACATTTGCATATTGATCTCTTTCAGTGTTATCACCATTTGAGAACGGATTCAATGTATATATGAATTTCATGGCATCATCATCCCTTAGTGTGGGGAACTCATTCAAAATGGTCAAAGCAGTAGATCTTCCGATCTTGAAAATATTCTTTTGATCTTCAACTTTAATAAACACATTGTTGAAATACACTTGTCCCAAATTTGAATTTGCGTCAGGAAATTGAAAACCAACAACAAAATCTGATCTCCAGCTATTATAAAGCTTTTGTTTCAATCCCAAAAGCAATTGAGTATCTGAAAAATCTGAAACGGCATTGGATTCCTCCGAATTTATATTCAAATTGCCGGAAACAACACCTTTTGCACCGATCTCAAATTCAGGAGTGATCTGTGCGGTGAGTATTCCTGACGTGAAAATGGAAAGGAATAAAATAAATATATAAAATTTCATTTTTTTCATTTGTTTAAAATTTTAAAGTAATATTATATAGTGTCTGTACGAAAATTATTATAATTTCAAAAATTGTCTGTTTTCATGCAGTCACTATTTATAAAAAAAGTTATAACAGGTATTATGGGTTTATTTCATTTTTTCGCTTTTCCCTTTCTTTGCCTCTGACTCCTAAAGGAGAACCCAACCCGCAATGCGAAAAAATGAAATGCACCTGATATTACTCATCCAAGGCGATTTTAGGTAATTTATCATCACCGAATAACATATTTTTCATATTATTTTTTTCACCGGATTTCATATCCATTTTCATACCTTTTTTCCCTGCATTTGGATTGAGCATTGGATTTCCTGAATGTTTTGTGATGATCAATTCATCTTCAGGCAGATCATCATAAACCAAAGCCAACAAATTACCGCCCGGATAAAGTCCGTTATTGGTTACTTTTCGTACATCATGATCATGAAATGTCCAGATACCTCTGTTTTTACCTTCTATAATTATATCGTAAGTTTTTCCCGGAGCCAAAGGAACGGTATTCCTTTTCCAAGGATGCTCTAATGGTACACCGTCATCAGCTACCATCCAGAAATCATGTCCGTGCAAATGAAGATTATGCGTTTCTGCTCCTGCATTTATCAGCCGTACACGAATATTTTCTTTTTCTTTTATAAATAAATATGGTGTACTCGGATATGATTTTCCATTTACCGTAAACCAGTTGGCTTGAGGTAATTCCGAATTTGATCTTCTATTGGTTGCATAAGGCGGTAAATATCCGTTTTCTATGCTTTGCTCCAATTGTTCTTTATTATCAAAAACAGCCCATTGCTCATGATTGAATCTGCCTTGTTTCATAAGATAACTTCTTTGCTTCATTCTTTCCAGCATTCCATTCATTTCATCTCTTACATAATTGGTATCATGAGAAGAATAAACCAAAGTATATTCCCTTGTATATGGAAATCTTTTTTTAACAGGATCATCATCGTTTTCAACTATCAGACTTCCAAACATTCCTGCTTGCATATGCATCAGGGTTCCCCAATGGCAATGATAGAAATGTGTTCCTTCCGGTTCGGCGACAAATTCATAAATAAATGTATTTTTGGGCATTACAGGCAATTGTGTTACAAAAGGTACACCATCCATTCTCCATGGAACATACATACCATGCCAATGGATGGTGTGGTTCAGGTCTGTTTTATTGATAAATTTCACTCTGACTTTATCACCGGCCTTTACTCTTATTTCCGGACCGGGGATCATATCGTTAAATGCCAGGGTATGATATTTATAACCGGGAGCAGGTTCATGAATATGAATATCTATATATAACTCAAACTCTTTCCATCCATCATTCATTTTATATGCTAATGGTTGGACTAAACGCTTCTTATTTTCTGTTTTAGCTGTATTTGACAATAGATTTCCCGGAAAAAATACCATACCGGCAGTTGATACTGCACCTGTTGTTAAAAAATCTCTTCGTTTCATTATTATTCTTATTTAAAATTATTGTAAAAGAAGGAAATTAAACCTCCGATTATTCCCCAAAAGATAAAGGAAATAAAAATACCCAAAATACTTTCAAAAACAGGAATATCCATTCTGATAATATTTGTAAAATCCATTCCGTGAAATAAGATATTTGCAATTTTGACCAAAGCATCTTTTCCAAGTATTAAAACCACTAAAATACATGCTGTGTAAACTATTGCTCCGACAATTCCCGAAGCGATCCCGAATCTTTTAACATCTATCTTATTCATGACAATAAATTTCTTTTCATTTCTTCATATTCGTCTTTTGTTATCTCTCCGTTTGCATATCTTTTATCCAAAATATCCAAAGCTGTATCTTCTTTGTCTCTATCTGTTTTATTTCCTCCAATAAAAACACTTTTATTGTAAAAAATTACTGCGAGGATTATTATTATCAATACGATCCACCAGATAAAGTGCATTCCGAAAAACATATTATTGTAATCATGCATAACTATTGTTTTTAAGGTTAACTAATTTTCTTTAATACAAAGATATGCCATTGTTCCCCTAAAGCTTGTGCATAATTCTGGCTATATTGTATCTAATTTTTTGCGAATCCCTATTTTTTTAAATTCAGTAGGAGTCATTCCTGTAACTTGCTTGAACTGTCTCGACAAATGCTGCGGGCTGCTATATTCCAGATCATATGAAATCTCACTCAAAGTCAATTCATTATAAACCAAAAGTTCTTTAACTCTTTCAATCTTTTGTTCGATTATGTAATTTTCAATGGTCTTCCTTTCGGTTATTGAGAACAATTTACTTAAATTGGAATATTCCATTCCGGTATTTAATGCCAAGAACTCAGAGAAATTCTGATAATAAGGCTTTTCTCTTCCATAATGAACATGCTCAATTATTAATGTTTTAATTTGATTAATAATTTTTTCTTCCTTTGCTTCAAGTAATTCAAATCCTTCTTTCTTAAGTATCTTTTCTATTTCTTCTTTTTCTTTCCCGGTAACAGGCTTTTTAAAGTGTATTTTTCCAAGTTCAATACTTTCAAATTCAAAATTATGCTTTGTCAATTCTTCTGTGATTACTTTAATACACCTGCCACATACCATATTTTTAACTGATAATTCGTTTTTATTCTGATCCATTTTTATCGTTATTTATTAACATAAAGGTAACTACTCAGGCAGGGTTCTTTTGAGATGAAAAAATTCAATTTTTTTGACAGATAAAGCTCATTTTTTGAAGGCATAGTGGAGCTACGTCGAAAAAAATAGCTGAAATATGGCAAAAAAAGAGTTTTTTTCAATCAAAATGATTCTACCTGAGTAGTTACACATAAAGGGTAATACCAAATAAACTCCATAATGACGTATATATTCCGGTTTAATTTTCCGATATCAATCTTGAAAAATTAATTCTATAATATTTATGCGTCATTCTAAAATTTATTTGGTATAAACTGCTCAGATAAAATGCTTCTTATTCATTTTTTTCCTTATCCGGGCAGCACCCAATATAACAAAAACTAACCATTATATCAAATTATATATCAATTTTTTATCCTTATTTTTTATAAATTCTTTTAAAATAGTTAAAATACACCAAAAACTATTCAATTATCATCTTTTCACTATATATCTTTTCACCGGTATATACTTTTATCAAATACAATCCTTTTGAATATTTGAATACCGGGATAGAATACATATTGCTGATCTCATTTTTATCAACAACATGGTATGACAATATCCTGCCGCTTTCATCGATCACGGAATATGCATTGATCCTTTCTTTCTTGTCCTGAAGTTCCACTGTTATATACATAGACCTTGCAGGATTAGGATAAAGCAGTAAGCCTTCTCCGGAATTTATATCATTTGTTGCCGTACTGTTGTCAACAACCACAAAAGCACCCATCATACCGCCATCTTCATGTTTAAGCATGTGGCAATGATACATATAGGGAATCGAATCATTGGAAAAATGATCAAATTTGGTAATTATCCTCATAGTAGTGTGCATACCGGGAACAAGATAAGTATCTTTTTTCCCTTTGGCATAAGCAGGAGGAGGATTGCCGTTGATATCCAGAATAAAATATCCTACATCGTGAAGATGAAAAGGATGTGAAATGGGAGTATTATTCGTAATAGTCCAAATTTCAGTATTGTTCAAAGGGATGGTAATATTGATAATATCCATATCAAAACTTACACCATTGATATAAAAATCTCCGTTGAGCTGATTTGGCCCCGGGCTTTTGGATCTGAAATCAAAATTTCTTGTCTGGTCAACATGATTTTGATTCAGTGGCTGCTCGCCTGCCAAAACAGCAGGAATATGATTAACAGGATTATCGTTTTGATGTCCGACAACAAAATTAAGAACATTGAAATCATTTCCGTTCATCGGGTTTGGATTATATCCTTCCAATTGCATACCCGGTCCGGGGGCAGGATATCTGGCTCCGTATATTCCACTTGGTAATTCGGAAGCAAAACTCATCAGGTTCAAAGACTTGCCTTCCATACCTGTAAAATCAACCAGTATTTCCGCTCGTTCCCCGTTTGATAACGGTAGTCTTGTCAATTCAACGGGTTTTTCAAGCAATCCACCGTCTGTTGCTATCAAATAAAACTTCTTGTTTCCTTCAAGGCCGAAATTGAAAGTTCTTTGAGAAGAACCGTTAAGCAATCTAAACCTTACCACTTGTGCAGGTACATCGAGATAAGGGTCTATTGTAGCATTGACCATAAGTACATCGTCAGCGTTGGTATGGTGCAATATTTGGTAATCATTATCAAAATTCTTTGTTTGTACAGCAAGAGGAAAATCATCAACTCCATAAGTGCGCGGAAGATCAAATCCGGCTTCTTCATCATCTTTGACAATGATAAATCCTGCAATTCCTTTACTGACATGTTCGTCTGTATATGTATCAAGATGCGGATGATACCAACATGTACTTGCTCTGTTGATAACTTCATATTTAGGATTCCATGTATCTCCCGCTTCAATGATCATGTGAGGTCCTCCATCATTTTCAGATGAAACCTGCATGCCATGCCAGTGAAGAGTAGTTCTTTGATTAAGATCATTTTTAACTTTAATATCCAGAAAGTCTCCTTTGTTTACTATGAGGGTTGGTCCTAAAACAGGACCGTTCACTCCCATGGTATAAGTTTTGTGTCCCGGAAAAAATTCAAATTCACCGTTTTGCAAAGTCAGATTGATATCTGTACCACTGATAGTTCCCGGAATTATGAGTTTATTCCCTGCCGGTGATGAACTTTCAATGGTAAAAGGATCACTTACGCTATCATAATCCGTACCCTGATTGTCCTGGACAACTCTTATTTTTGCAGAATTAGTACCGACATCGGGTATTGTCCATGAATAACTTAATGTATTAACATTGATATTTTCTTTTATGACCTCCCATGTAGCTCCATTATCCGAAGTAAAATACAGATCCCAGTTTTGAGTATTATGTGCAATTGTGACTTTCCATTTAATGTTTATCGTTTCACCCGGAGTAAAAGATTCTCCTCCTGTTGGATATTCGAGTTTGCAATGTGCATTAGCATTCATAGTAAACAGCGCTATGAATAATGTTGATAGTAATGTAATTCTCATTTTTTTCATATTTATTTATTTAATTAGTTTACAAATTTATTTGGGTTTATCTTCGCCCTAAATCCCTTTCGTTATGACACATCTTTTAGCAAAAAAATTTAATATTTATCATAACGAAGGCTATATTTATATTTTGGTCAAAAGTTGTCTGTTTATGTACATAAATAGTAACTACGCAAGTTAAATATTTGGTACAAATAAAGTGAAATATGTCAAAACTCCATATTTGTATAATAATATTTTCATAACTTTTTATTTAGAACCCACCTCAATCCTCCCTTACAAGGGAGGAAGTTGCAACCCGCAATAGCACCGCTTTTTTCACAAAAAAATCCCATTTAGTTATAAAACAAGATAGTTTTCAAATAGCTATTTTTATTAATCAATCACCTCCACTTCTCCCTTCCTTTTGTGAGGGAAGGGCCGAGGATGGGTGCTAAAACCGGAATCAATTCTCTCATGAGAAAGCTTTCGTTATTACACTTATTAAAAGATGTGTCATAACGAAAGCCCTAAATTCCATTCTCCTACTTATAAACATCATTACTAATAATGAGCTTATCACATCAGACCAAGCTACACATTTCCCTTCTCTGTTCTATCCTCACCCTAAATCCCTCTCCTTTTATTTAGTTTCCTGTCCTATATTTAACCATCTCCCAAAAGGAGAGGGACTTTTCCTTCCCCATTCTTGAAAAACTTCGTTCTTAAATTAATTTTATACTCTTCTCTATTCTCTCACTCCCCCCTTCTCCTTTGACCTGATTCTTTCTTTAATAACTATTTAGTTTTTCAAAGGAGAAGGGGCCGGTTTACCCTGTGAAATCCTTTATAACGGATATTTCATCAGGGGGGTTGAGGTTCAACAAATATCCTCGCCCTAAATCCCAGGGCAGGACAGTTCTAGTTTACTTTTGCTATACTCGCCTCCCAGCCTCCTAAAGGAGGTGCATCAACCCGCACTATATCTATGCCTTATAATTGCGGGTGGATTTCCCCTTTAGGGGATAAAGGGGCAAGTGTTGCAAAACTGTCCAGCCCTGCTCTAAATCCCTCTCCTTTTATTTCATTTTTCCTTATTCTTTAGTTTTTCCCTGAAAGGAGAGGGACTTTTCCTTCCCCCTTTATGAAAAACTTCTTTTATTAATTTAACTCTAATCTCTTTTCAATTCACTCACTCCCCACTTCTCCTTTGACTTGATTCTTTCTTGAGTAACTATTTAGTTTTTCAAAGGAGAAGGGGACAGGGGTTGAGGTTCAAACATCACAGTTTTATATTTCTCAATCTCAACGAGTTCATTATTACAGATACAGAACTGAAACTCATTGCTGCAGCTGCGATCATCGGTGATAATAATAAACCGAAAAACGGATACAATACTCCTGCCGCAATCGGAACTCCCAAAACATTATATACAAAAGCAAAAAACAGATTTTGTTTTATATTCTTCATTACTGCATGAGCCAGATTTTTAGCTTTTACTATTCCCAGCAGGTCTCCTTTTATCAGTGTAATTCCTGCTGTTTCTATCGCAACATCGGTACCTGTGCCCATTGCAATACCTATATCTGCCTGTGCCAATGCCGGAGCATCATTTATACCATCTCCTGCCATTGCTACTACTTTGCCTTCTTCCTGTAAAGATTTAATGACTTTCAATTTATCTTCCGGCAAACATTCAGCCTGAAATCCGGATAGATGCAATTGATCTGCTATGGATTTAGCTGTGTTTTTATTATCTCCCGTCAACATTATCACTTCAACTCCTTGTTTTTGCAAGATAGAGATTGCTTGTTTACTGGTTTCCTTAATGGGATCTGTAATACTAACATAACCGACTATGTTCTTGTTTACTGAAATATAAGATATTGTTTTCCCATGTTTTTGTTCTTCCTCGACTTTTTTAATGATTTTCAAATTGTGGATCGCTTTGATCTGTTCCATCAATTTTATATTTCCCATTGCAATTTCTATCCCTGAAATATATCCGGTTACTCCTTTTCCTGAAACAGAATCAAAATCATTCACTTCTTCCAAAGAAATATTTTTGTTTTTTGCATATCGAACTATTGCTTCAGACAAAGGGTGTTCACTGTATTTACTCAATGATGCAATATATTTTAATATTTTGTCATCTTCTGCAGGATCTTCTGATACGACTTTTTCCACTGAAGGTTTTCCTTCGGTAATAGTTCCGGTTTTATCAGTTATCAAAACATCTACTTTATTCATTTTCTCAAGTGCCTCGGCATTTTTTATCAATACTCCGTTCTGTGCTCCTTTTCCCACACCTACCATTACTGACATCGGTGTTGCCAATCCCAATGCACACGGACAAGCGATGATCAATACTGCGATCGCATTGACAAAAGCATATACCATCGCGGGTTCAGGACCGGCATAATACCAAACTATAAACGTGGTAACTGATATCAAAATAACAATAGGAACAAAATATTTTGAAATCCTGTCAGCAAGATTTTGGATTGGTGCTCTTGATCTGCTGGCACTATTAACCATTTGGATAATTTGAGAAAGCAATGTATCCGCACCAATTTTTTCTGCTTCCATAACAAAAGACCTGGTACCGTTGATCGTTCCGGTAGTGACCTTATCGCCTGTGGTTTTATCCACAGGTATCGGTTCTCCGGTTATCATTGATTCATCGATACTGCTATCTCCTTCCGTTATAATACCATCAACCGGAATTTTTTCACCTGGTCTGACCCTTAGTTTATCTCCTATTTTGATATTTTTAATGGAAATGACCTTATCTCCTTCATCAGTTACCAATGTAGCTTCTGTTGGTGCCAGTTTCATTAATTCTTTAATCGCACTACTGGTTTGACTATGAGCTTTAGCTTCCAATAATTGTCCCAGCAATACGAGGGTCAGAATGACTGTTACCGCTTCAAAATAAACATAAACCGTACCGCTTTCCGTTTTAAACTGATCGGGGAAAATATCGGGAAACAATAATGCAAAAACACTGAACAAAAAAGCCACACCCGAGCCGATACCAATAAGGGTGAACATATTCAGGTTCCAACTGACAATGGATTTATAAGCTCTGTCAAAAAACATCCAGGTCGCATAAAAAACTACCGGCAGGGAAAGGATAAACTGAATCCAATTCCATGTTATTTGCGGGAATATTTTCAACAAAGGATTATCAGGTAGCAGATCAGTCATTGCTATAAGAAAAACCGGTACAGTAAATAAAACTGCGATTTTAAATTTTTTCAACAGGTCTTTATAAGTTTTATCTTCCGTGCTTTCTGTGGGTTCAACCGGTACCAGATCCATTCCGCAAATAGGACAATTTCCCGGTTCGTCACGAATTATCTCAGGGTGCATCGGGCAAGTGTATTCCACTGTTTCAACCAATTTTGGCTGTTCCACCAATGGCATTCCGCAAACCGGACAAGTTCCGGCTTCATCATAGGTTTTTTCCCCTTCACAATGCATCGGACAATAAAAAACACCGTTTCCATCCGGTTTTTCAATCGGTTTAAAAGGAATATGATGATGACTATGAGAATCTTTTTTATCTGTTTCAGCATCAAGATTACCAATTGTATAATGTAAACCTGCTAAAAGAAGGGTTTCCTGCAATTTTTCCAAAGGAACATGCGAAGTCATCTCAATTGTCACCTTTCCCTTGTTTATATCCGCATTTACTTTTGTAATTTGTTTTAAATTACTTAAAGCATTTTCCACGCTGGTTTTGCATCCAACACAGGTCATACCTTCTATTTTATATGTATGTTTCATCTTTGTTTATATTTGTTTTTAAACAGGCCTAAACATTACTTAGAGCTGTTTTTAATTTAGCTTGAATTTCACTTGCTATTTTATTCATTTCAGGATTATTAACTCCTTGCATTGCGGATACCGGATTTACAACCGATACAGTTACTATATTTTCTCCTTTTTCTTTGACAACTATATTACAGGGAAGCATTATCCCTATGTTGTCTTCTGCCAAAAGTGATTTATAGGCAAAAGGGGGATTGCATGCTTCCAAAATTTTATATTTTTTAAAATCCACATTGATTTTTTCTTTCAATGTCTTTTGCATATCTATTTCAGCTAATATGCCGAATCCTTCTTTTTTAAGTTCTTCACTGATCTTTTCAACGGACTGATCAAAGTCATAATTTGTTGTTTTTTCAAAATAATATTGCATAGTATCAATTTTTTTATGATTCAATTTTAAAATGTAATATTAAATTCAAATCTGTTTATTAATTTTTTTTACAATGCAAAGATACATTCAAACGATACCAAAGCTTGTGCATAATTTTAGTTAAATTGTATCTAATTTCTACAGAAATAGATTAAATCCAAGTTTTTCCCTCTTGATAAGCGAGTGTCTCTGACCTCGCTTCCTCAATTCCAACTTCTAAATCATCCATAGATGTTCGGTATTCGATATTCCACACTTCCATTATTTCAATTCTAACCGGCTTCAAAATCACTTCCCTTTGGTCGTGCTTTTGAGACCTACCTTTCCCCTGATAAGTGGGCGTCTTCCAACCTAGCTTTCCAATTTCTTTTAATCTATCCAAAAGCGACACGAGATTGCCACGCTTCGCTCGCAAAGTCCCGTTTCAAAATTACCTGCATTATTTTGCAATTCCTTTATCTATTACCACTTCTGGTTAACAAATATCCAACCACCAAACATTAAACCCCGAAAAAAAATCCTACAATCCTCAAATCCTTTACCCCGTTGAATATCATTCTACGGGGTAAATCCTAATTCAGACAGTTTTGCTATCCTTTCATTTTGTCATTATTTTTGTTTGCTTTGCCACAAAAATACCGCCAAAATAGGATTTGGTTGCGCTTAACCGTTTCTACCATAATGTCGCCTCTAACGAGGCTTTGTATGTTTTTTACCCCTGATAAGCAAGCGTCTCCCGACTTCTCTATTTCACTTCTAAAATCATCAATCGGTATTCTGTGTTCGATATTCCAAACCCATTCTAAATTAAATTCTCACTACTCACCTCTCATTTCTCCCAATCGCCCACTCGCCCTTTCGCCCTTTCGCCCTTTCGCCCACTCGCCCACTCGCCTAATCTCTCCGTCTCTATGTCTCTTCCTCTCTCCGTCACTCAGTCTCCCAATAATTTTCTGCCCAAATTTCACTACATTCCTCCACCACATTTCCCGGCTGCACATTTCATATCACTATTTTCCTTACTCTTGCTTGTTTTATCTTTATTCATAGTTTCTTTGTCCATTGTTTTTTTATCCATTGAGCTTTTATCCATGGAGCCCTTATCCATGATCTTTTTTTCTTTTATCTTTGTACTTTTACCTTCTTTTTTCATTCCATCTCCACATTTTCCTGCAGCACATTTCATTTCTATACCTGACTGACCGGCTTCAGCAGTTGGATTCATCATACTGGCTTTTCCCTGAAGTTGAGCAGCTGCATCGATTGTAAATGTACCATTAGATACCACTTCTTCACCCGGACTCAAACCGGATACAATCTCATACATACTTCCTATATCTTTTCCCAATTCTACTTCTCTCAATTCGAATTCCGCTTTATCTTTTTCGGGTTTTACATATACTATGGATCTCTTTCCTGTCCACATTACTGCAGATTTTGGAACCAGGATAGCTTTTTTTGACTTGCTATCTGTATCTATTTTATATTCACCTGTTATGATCATTTCAGGTTTTAATTTATAATTTTTGTTTCTTACAGTAGCTCTGATTTTTATTGTTCTTGTTTGAGGATCCAGTAAAGGATCTATAAAATCTATTTTGGCATTTATAACCGTATTTGGATAAGCATTTGGTTTGATCTTGATATTTCCTCCTGTCTTAATATAGGAAATATCTCTTTCAAACACATCAAATTCTACCCATACCGTACTCAGATTTATTATATCAAACAATTTACTCCCTTCTTTTACATGGTCTCCTTCTTCTATATACATTTTGGTAATAATTCCGCTGTAATTAGCATAAATTTTAAAATTGGTAATGATCTTTTTTGTTTGTTCAATTTCCCGGACTTGCCCTTCTGTCAATTTCCAGTTCAATAGCTTTTTCCTTACCGAATTATATAATTCAGGTTGTGATTCTTTTACTTCAAGTGCTTGTATCAATTCATTTTCGGCTGTTACCAGTTCAGGGGAATAGATCAAAGCGATAAGATTTCCTTTTTTAACAAAATCTCCTTCAGCCCGGTAATACAATTTTTCTATTCTACCACCGAAATGCGCTGTCTGAGTCCTTGTATTTCTTTCATTTTCCACTATTTTCCCTGAAAGAGAAAGTTCTCTTTTATTATCTGTTAATTTATTTTCGCCAACCGTAAAAGTTTGTACGTTAGCTAATTCAACAGCATTTTTAGACATTTTAAATCTATTTGGAGCTAAATCTTCATCCTGATTTTCTTTCTTGGGGATTAGATCCATTCCACAAATAGGACATTTGCCCGGTTCAGGCATATCAATTTGCGGGTGCATTGAACAAGTCCAGTGTTCTGCATGTTTCTCCACCGTTTCTGTTGTTTGAATATTTTCTCCGGTTTTTCCTGCAAAAAAAGTTTTCCCGACAAATAATCCTATCACTAAGAAAACTAAAGCGATTAATATTATTTTTAAATTTTTCATGTTTATTTGTTTTAATTATTTGATATTTAATTTATTATACTTTGTCATGATTTTTGCGCTTTAGGCAAAAATCACGCCAAAGCAACTCTCTATTATCTATATATTTACTACCATAATGTCGCCTCTAATGAGGCTTTTTAATTATTTGTTTAATAAATATTCCAAAATAGCATATTGTACATAAGCATCCTTTGTGCCTTGTATTTCCAGTAGTTGATATTTGATCTTTTGCAATTGCATTCTCAAAATGTTATCATAGTCCAGTTTCCCCGTTTCGTAAGCCTTAAGATCACTGTCGATAGCTCTTTGGATCTCTTCCTTATTCTTTTGTGCAGCTACAACCTGTAGTATAGAGTTTTTTAATTTTGCTTTTGCAAGATCCAATTGTGTTTTAAATTCTTTTTCCCGGTTATATTTTTCAATTTCTGTTTTCTTTACAGACAGGGCCAATCTTGAAGATTTTGCATCATATTGTTTGGTAAAAATGGGTACGGAGACACCAACCATCGGCATAATTATATCCCTGCCATTCCCGTCCGGAAAAATATCATCCCTTTTGTTTACGGATATATAATCCAAAGACACCGTAAATTTCGGTTTTTCTTCAAAAGCCACTAATTCTTTTTCTTTCTCAAAAACTTTTTTCTTGGCATCTATTTTCTCTAATACTGGATGTGATCCGATAGAGTCATTCGGGATAATTATATCCAAAATACTCATGCTGTCCGGTACATATAACTGTTTGTTCTCATCCCTGTCCAAAAGTCTGTTGAACTGTTTTGAAATTGCCTTAAGATCATTAAAAGCACTGAATATTTTACTGTGCAATTCATTTTTTTGAGTTTGTATTTTTAGTACATCACTCATTCTTGCTTTATTGTTTTCCAAAGCTCCTAAAGCCATTTTTTCATAAATATCCAGTATTTCTTTATTCTCTTTGTAAACTTCAAGAACAGCTGCATTTTTATACAGCTCATAATATGTCTTCTTGATATTAAAGAACAAATTTAGTTTGGTAATATCTATATCGTAATATTTCTCACCCGAACGATATCTTGCAACTTCCTTTTGAGCTTCAAATGTTCCCGGCCAGGGAAACGATTGCTGCGCTCCTAATTTTACTCTTTGTGCTCCAAGGCGTGTCTCCGGAGGTAAAATAAAGTATCCCAGCGAAAATTTTGTATTATCCAAATTACCTGTTTCATCAACCTTTTCCCGGTAGATCTTGTAATTCAGTTCATAGTATTCAATTTCAGGATTGTTCACCTCTGCCTGTTTAAGATAATCTTCCAGACTTTGTCCAATACCAATTTGGACAATTAAAAAGAAGATCAATATCAATAATTTTATTTTCATTTTTATAAATTTTTATTTAAATACATGTTTTATTATTTTCATTTTTTGGGCGATTCTCCATAGAGATTTCAACCCTAATGCAATCGCAAAAATCTCTATTCCGATTGCAATCGCCGTAGCCTTAGCGTAGGCGATTCGCAATCAAACACCCTGATAAGCGAGTGTCTCTGCACCCTGATAAGCGAGTGTCTCTGACCTCGCTTTCCCACTTCTAAAATCGACATTCGTTTACCCGTTGAATAATAATTCTACGGGGTTAATCGATATTTGATATTCAAAACTTGAAACATCCAAACTTCTACATTTCCTAAGCTCCAAATTTTTCCTTTTATTTTGTCACTATTTTTGTTTGCTTCGCCACATCTCGGCTTAGCCGAGACCACCAAAATAACTATATGGTTTCACTTAATCGGTTCTACCATAATGTCGCCTCTAACGAGGCTTTTCATCTGCACCCAGATAAGCGAATGTCTCTGCCTCGCTTTTCCATCAAATTCCACCCCATTAATCCCCCGCTGGCGGGGGTTAGGGGGTGGAATTCCATAACATATAATTTCAATTTGAATTTCAATAAGTATTTACTTTTGTATTTTCCACCCCCTTTTTCCCCCGCCAGCGGGGGATTAATTCACCCTTCAAAACAACATTTACAGTAAAACCTTATACACTACCACTTCCAAACCTCGCTTCCCCATCAATTTCCACCCAATTCTCCAGCGGGGGATTAATCCACCCTTTATAATTATAAATACGTATAAAGCACGGAACACAGAACACAGAACAAAAAAACAATCACCCCTTCTCTCAGTCTCTCCCTCTCTCCCTCTCACCCTCTCTCAGTCTCTCCCTCTCTCCCTCTCTCCGTCACTCACTTCTCACCTCTTTTCGCCAACTCGCCCTTTCTCTCAATCGCCCATTCGCCTAACCTCTCACCCTCATCTCCTTCACCCAACTATACAAAACAGGAACAACAAACAATGTGATCAGTGCTACCAACATTCCTCCAAAAGCAGGAATAGCCATAGGTATCATTATGTCGGAACCCCTCCCTTTGGATGTGAGTACCGGCAATAATGCAAGAATAGTAGTAGCTGTCGTCATCAGACAAGGACGAATACGCTTTTTGCCTGCTTCTATTACAGCTTCCCTTATTTCCTGTCTGGTCTTTGGATCGTTTTTATCAAAAATCTGAGTCAAATACGTTGCCATTACAACTCCGTCATCAGTCGCAATACCAAATAATGCAATAAACCCGACCCAGATGGCGACACTGAGGTTTATGGTGTGTATATTGAAAATATCACGCATGTTTTTACCATACACATCAAAATCCAAAAACCATCCCTGCCCATACAACCATAACATAATAAAACCTCCTGAGAAAGCAACAAAGATCCCTGTAAATACCATCAATGTGGTACTGACAGCTCTGAATTGAAAATATAAGATCAGAAAAATTATAATTAGAGACAATGGAAGAACTATCATCAATCTCTTTTCGGATCGTATTTGATTTTCATAAGTTCCCGTAAACTGATAACTAACTCCATTTGGTACGATAATTTCTCCTCTTTTAATTTTATCCTTCAGGTGTTTTTGTGCTTTTTGGACAATATTTACTTCTGCTTCTTCTTTTTCTTTATCAAATAATACATATCCGACCAAAAATGTGTTTTCTCCTTTAATTACCTGTGGACCTCTTTCGTATTTTACGTCAACTACATCTCCAAGAAGTATTTGTTCTCCCGCAGAAGTTTTAATAATCACTTTTTTCAGATCTTCCGGTGACGTTCGGAGTTCCCTCGGATATCTGACTCTAATCGAATATCTTTCTCTTCCTTCTACTGTTGTACTTACGTCTTTCCCTCCGAGAGATACCATAATAGTTTCCTGAATATCATTGATCTTTAATCCGAACAATGCTGCTTTTTCACGATTTATTTCCAATAGCAAATAAGGTTTTCCGATGATCCTGTCAGCAAATACTGTTTCGGATTTAATTCCGGGAACTTCTTTTAATGCTTTTTCAAATTCCATACCCAGTTCCTCAATATCATTCAGATCCAGTCCTTTGATCTTGATTCCCATCGGACTTCTCATTCCTGTTTGAAGCATTATAAGACGGGTTTCTATTGGTTGCAATTTCGGAGCTGAAGTAACACCCGGCAATTTTGTAGCTTCTACTATTTTGCTCCAGATATCATCAGGACTTTTTATATCACTTCGCCATTGTCTGAAAAAATCACCATCTTCATCAGGAATAAGGCGTGTTGTATCAACTTTTTGATTGTCAGTAATAGTCTTGTCTTCCCCTTTGAGGACAAATTCTCCATTTTCATTGGTTTTAAACCTTATCTTATTCCCATTTTTATCTTCAACATATTCAGGCAAATATTGTATAATGTTTTCAAACATGGAAAGAGGTGCCGGGTCAAGTGCACTTTCCACCCTTCCGGCTTTACCAACTACAACATCGATTTCCGGGATATTTGCTACAGCAATGTCCAATAATTTCAATGTTTTTTTATTTTCCTGTACCCCGGCATGAGGCATAGTGGTTGGCATCAATAAAAATGCTCCTTCATCAAGAGAAGGCATAAATTCTTTGCCCATTGATTTAAAGGAATAAAACCCGCCGGTTAGAATAATTAAAGGAAGAATTAAAAACAGAAGTTTATATTTCAATGCAAATTTCAATAATCTGACATAGTATATTTGAAAAACATAAAATATAGCTAATAAACTTAATGTTGAAATTGCAACAAAAGTAAAATTAGATGCTAAAGATCTGTCCAGATCCAATGGTCTCCAATATTCAGTCAATAACCATAAAATGGCTAAACCGCCTAGAAGATTCTTAATGACATCATTGTTTTTATTGTACCAGGGATATTTTTCTGATAAAATATTGATAAGTCCGAATAATGATACAAGTATTCCCAGTACTACACCATAATATACAAATATCAATCCCAGTAATATCCAAAACATATTAAAAGCAAATTTCAATGATTTTGATATCTTTTTACCTTTTCTGAAAATAATGGAAGCAAATGCAGGAATAATGAAAAGACCTACGATCAATGCAGCTACCAAGGCAAATGTTTTAGTAAATGCCAATGGCCTGAAAAGTTTTCCTTCGGCGGCCTGCATTGTAAATACGGGAAGAAAACTCACTATTGTTGTCATTACCGCAGTCAATATCGCTCCTGATACTTCTGCAGTTGCATCGTAGATAATCTTGTTTATCGGTTGGCCTTTTAGCTCTTTGAGCTTTTTTATGACATTTTCTATCAATATGATCCCTATATCCACCATCGTACCGATAGCGATAGCGATTCCTGAAAGTGCAACAATATTAGCATCAACATTGAAAAGCTTCATCGCTATAAATACCATCAATACCGCCAATGGCAACAAACCGGATATCAACATTGAAGATCTCAGATTGAATAACATCAACATTATCACCAGAATAGTAACAAGTATCTCAAGAGCCAAAGCATCATTAAGTGTAAACAGTGTCTCTTCGATCAGTTTGGTCCTGTCATAAAAAGGAACTATTGTCACCTGGGATTTTCTACCGTCTTTTAATATTTTTGAAGGAAGTCCTGTACTTAATTCATGGATTTTGTTTTTTACATTTTTTATGACTTCCATCGGATTAGCGCCGTATCGAGCGACAACAACTCCACCTACAACTTCAGCCCCGTCTTTGTCCAAAATACCTCTACGATCTTTGGGACCTAAAGAAATATTTGCCAGATCTTTTATAAGTACGGGAGCATTATTTACTGTTTTGACAACACTGTTTTCCAGGTCTTCGATTTTTTTGACATATCCCAATCCCCTGATAAGATATTCTGCATTGTTTATTTCCAGAGTTTTCGCTCCTATATCTTTATTGGAATTCTTTACGGCATTTACAACTTCTTTTAAGCTGATATTGTATTGCTGAAGTTTGGCAGGATCGACATCTACCTGATATTCCTTAACAAAACCGCCTATACTTGCCACTTCCGAAACACCGCTGGCAGAAGCCAAACCATATTTGACATAATAATCCTGAATCGTTCTTAATTCCTGAAGATCCCATCCGCCTGTTACATTTCCGGAAGTATCCCTACCTTCAAGAGTGTACCAAAAAATTTGACCCAACCCCGTGGCATCAGGGCCAAGAGTAGGTTGTATTCCATCAGGTAAAAGTCCTTTGGGTAGAGAATTTAGTTTTTCCAAAATACGGCTTCGACTCCAATAAAAATCGATATGCTCTTCAAAAATCACAAAAATAGTGGAAAATCCAAACATCGAAGAACTACGTATAGTCTTCACTCCCGGAATTCCCAACAATGAAGTCATCAATGGATATGTGATTTGATCTTCAATATCCTGTGGTGATTGACCGTCCCATTTAGTGAATACTATTTGCTGATTTTCACCAATATCGGGAATAGCATCAACAGCTACCGGATCACGTGGCAACCAGTCTATTTCCCAATCAAAAGGTGCACTGATAATTCCCCAAAAAACAAAAAGTACAAGAAGGAGAATTGTTACTAACTTATTTTCAATTAAAAATTTTATTACTTTGTTCAACATTAAATTCTGATTTTAATTATGATATAAAATGTATTATCGAATTATCGAAATACAAAATCATTTTAGGATAAAACTTATAAAACCTGACAAGACATATATCTTTCAGATCATTAATCCTAAAATTAAAATCAGTATACTATAATAAATAACTCTGAAACAGAGCTTGGAAATCGGCATCTACAGGTGGTGGCCTGTCCAAATATATGATTTTATAACTTTTGTGAAAGTTATAATTATCAATTTTAACTATAAAATTGCATTCATCAGCAG